>JAEEGL012240681.1_pt1 | contig 12870 bp, 12 predicted proteins | sample 9134231 | NCBI WGS metagenome assembly JAEEGL01 (sample SAMN16246548, study PRJNA631951) | gut metagenome | biome: gut microbiome; feature: rumen; material: fiber-attached | host: Bos | place: Iran: Karaj | collected 2018-10
AGGAGACGGAGATCCGGGGCACCGGGCGCCTTCACGGCGCGGAGGTGTCCGCCTTCGCCCGCGTGATGCTCTCCGGTCTGATCACCGCCGGCCTCGCCGCCTGGGGGACCACCACGGTGGACGTCCCCCGGGGACGCCTCTGCCCCTATGATCACTTCACCGAAAAAGTCCGCTCCCTGGGCGGACATCTGGAGCTCCGGGAAACCGAGGAGATCTGAACCGTTTTCCAACGAAAAAACGACTGCCGCCGGCATGCCGGCGGCAGTCGTTTTTTCGGTTGTCCGAAGGGCGGTCAGGTCCTTACTTCCCGCTCACCTTGAAGCGGATCACCTTGAAGCCCTTGGGTCTGGTGGCTCTGCCGCAGTGATGGCACACCTGCATGTCCATCGTGTTGGGCCAGCCGCAGTAGCTGCATGTCCAGGTCATCTGTCAGGATCTCCTTTCCTCAGATCAGGCCTTCCACAGGCTGTGAAGGTTGCAGTAGGCGTACACCGCCTCCACCTCGTCCCCTTCGCACAGGGAGAAGCAGACTTTGGGCTCCTCGCCCGGGTGCAGGGCCTTGCGCTGGTTGCCGAATTTGGTCTGGAGAGAGACCCACTCGATGTAATGCTGGGGGATCATGGGATGGGGCGCCGCGCCGACGGTGACGAACACCTTGTTGTCCTTCACCTCATAGACGGGGACGTGCTTCTCCACAGACGCGTCCGACGTACCGGGAATGATCTCAGTCATCGGCTCTCCGCAGCACATGACGGGAACACCGCTGCTCTTGACCATGGCGATGATGTTGCCGCAGTGCTGGCAGATAAAAAACTTCATTTCCATTCTGTTTGCTCCTCCTTCAGTTCTCTCTTGTCGGTTTTCTGATATCTCCGTGCGGGCAGATCTCTCTGCCGCAGATTCAGCGCTTCAGGTAGGCGGATGAGACCGGAAATTCGAAATACGTATCCGGGTACGGCTCCTCCGCCAGGGTAAAATGCCACCATTCGCAGTCGATGGGAAGAAACCCGTTCCGGATCATGGCCCGCTGCAGCGTCATCCGGTTCTCATACTGCTCGTCCGTCACCGCCTCGCAGTCCGGATGGGACAGGGGGCTGAACAGGTCGAAGGGGCTGCCCATGTCCGCCTCCTTCCCCGTCTTCATGTCCAGGAGCGTCAGGTCCACGGTGCTGCCCCGGCTGTGGCTGGACCGTTTGGCGATATAGCCCCGGGCGAACAGCTCCTGCTTCTCCAGATCCGGGTAGAAATAGGGCTTCATGCGGACGTCCTGATCCTCGATGCCCCACAGGACGAAATGCCGCACCGCGCAGGCCGGCCGGTAGGCGTCGAAGATCTTCAGCCGGTAGCCCCGGACGAACATCTCGCTGCTGACCGCCTTCAGGGCCCTGGCCGCCTCCGCGGTCAGCAAGGCGCAGGGCTCTTCATACCCGTCGATCCGGTCGCCGATGAAGTTGTAGGTGGAATAGTACCGGATCTCCTGGACGATCTGGGGGATGTAGTCCGCCAGCAGCACGAATCCCGAGGGATCCATGGTCTCCCGGTTCCGGTATTCGGTTTTCAGCATCGGTTTCCCCCCGGTCTCTCCCCGCTTCCGTCAGGAGCGGGGTCAGTTGTAGAACATCATGTCCGTCCGGCCGATGGCCATCAGGGTCAGGAAGATTACGTCCAGGTTCTCCTCCCGGGTCCGGATGCGGAAGAAACCGGGAAACGGCACCTTCGCCAGAGCCCCCCTGGCCTCCGCGTCCTCCTCATGGACCAGTTTGTTGGTATTCACCGCCGTGGCGATCTCCTCGCCGTCCCGGAAGATGGTATAGGCCCACTTGAGGCCGTCGAGACCGGTCTGGATAGTGACGCCGTTTTCGTGGAGGGTCTTCCAGATGTCTCTGCCGTCCAGGTCGAAGGTGGAGTGCTTGTCCAGGGCCCAGACGGCGCTGGACTCGGTGGTGGTGGTCTTGCCGATCAGGTGGGCTGTCCGGCGGTTCAGCACGTGATCCACGAACTCGTATTCCGAGTCCCCGATCACGTTGAATTTCGTGCAGACGGCCTCATACAGGACGGTCCGCTCCGCGTCCTCGATATGGCAGGTCCCCTTGGCCGTGCCCTGGTCCGTCAGGAAATAGAGCCTGCGCTCCTCCTCGCCTTTCCGGGGAGCCCGGAAGAGGGGGCCTGTCTCCCGCGAGGCCAGATCCTCCCGCTGTTTCCTGTTCTTCAGGAATCCCAGGACCGTGAGAAGCACCATCACGGCGCCTCCGCCGATCAGGTAGAGGGTCAGTCCGGGGGAATAGGCGTGGACCACGGAGGGGTCCGCCGGGTCATACTCCACGGTGATCTCCTTTCCCTCCTGATAGGACGGCGAGAAGGAATCCAGCACCTGCGTATAGGTCCTGCCTCCCGCCGTATAGGTCACCGTCGCCTGGCTGGTCTCCTCGTCCAGTTTTTCCACCCGGGTGATGACCGCCGTGGTCTTTTCAAAACCGCTGTTGCGGATAAATCCCGTATAGGCTCCCAGGCAGATCATGAAAAGCCCGGCCAGCAGGAAGATGAAGCTGATGTGTTTCGCCCGGGCCTTGACCACCGGTTTGAGCAGATCTGTATTCATTCCGCACTTCCGCCTTTCCCTCAGTTCTCCGCCTCGAAGACGGCCACGTATTCCGCGCTCTCATCCAGTTCCAGCGTGATGCAGGGCTCCGTGGACAGGTCCTCTCCGTCCTTCGTCCATTTCACGAACTTCCAGCCGTCCACATAGTCGGTGGCCAGGAAGGTGTAGGTCTCCGGAGCTGCCAGGTTGATCTGGGCGGACTGGTAGGGATAATCCGGATCGAACACGGGGCTCTCTTCCCCGGCCGCATAGTCGATGCCGCCCATTCCCTCGGTCTTGATGGAGACGAAGATCGTGGCTTCCGGCACGTCATATGGCGTAAAGTGATATTCCTTGCCGTCCTTTACGCTCAGGAGCAGACCGTCCTCTCCTTCTTCGGAAACGGTGACGATATACTCCCCCTCCTCGTATTCCGGCACGATGTTCCCATGGAGGGTCCTGCCCTCCTGGGGGATGTACCAGCCGTGCATCTCGCCGCTGCTGAGCATCACGCCCACATACCAGCCGGGATACTCCTCCATATCCGATTTCATAACGGTGAGGAGTTCCTCGTCCTCGTTGGAAAAATAGCCCTCCCGGGTCCAGACGAAGTCCTTGTCCGCGTCCTTGTCAGTACCGCCGCCGCTTCCGCCGCAGGCGGCCAGGGCCAGCGTCATGACCAGTGCCAGGAACAGTGCCAGTGCTTTTTTCATGTGAATTTGTTTCCTTTCCTCTTGCTGTATCTTCCGGCCGTCCGCGGGACAGCCGTTTCTCTTCGGTCCCGGTTCATCTGGCTGTCAGCCAGGTCAGCAGGACGCTGATGGCCACCGTGACGGCCAGGAGCACCGCCTCCTCCCGGAAGCGGCTGGCCGTAAGGCCTGCCACCTCCCGCATGAAGGCGTTGGGCCAGAACCACCATTTCGTCCCGGCGCCGATCCCCTCGGCGTCCAGTCCCGCCCGGGCGGCCAGGAGGCCGCTGCGGAACACGTGGTAGTTGGTGGTGGAAAAGACGGCTTTCGCCTGCGGATCCCTCTCTTCGATGATCCGCCTGGAGAAGGCCATGTTCTCGGATGTGTTCCGTGACTGGTCCTCCCGGATGATGTCGCTCTCCGGAACTCCCCGGCTGATGAGATACCGGGCCATGGCCTCGGCCTCCGGCATGGGTTCGTCAGGTCCCTGGCCCCCGGAGGGGATCAGGACCGCCCGTTTCCCGGTGGCCTCCATCTGTTTTTCCCGGAAAGAGACCGCCCGGTCGCACCGGCCCCGCAGCAGGGGCGGCAGGCTGCCGTCGGCGTTGAAGCCGCAGCCCAGGATCACGATATAGTCCTTGTCAAAAGCCGGCTCCCGCCGGACAGCCCGGAAGGCGCTGACGGCAGCGCCTCCCAGCATGCAGGCAAAGTAGGTATAGACCGTGCTGTAGATGTGTTCCATCGTCAGATGGACCCGGTATTCCTCAAAGCTCCCGGAAAAGCCGTGTAAGCCTGCCAGAATGGGCAGCAGCAGGCCCAGGATCATGGCGGCGCCCACAGCGACGCCCAGGATGTTGGGCAGCCGCACCGACTCATGGCGCAGCAGTTCGATGTTGCTGACGATCATGGCAAGGGAAAAGACCAGGATCGGCAGGGCCAGATACCGCATGCAGGCGTCGGCGGTCCCCGCGATGGAATTCAGAGCGCTCAGCTCGCTGAAGCTGGCCGGGTCCAGCCAGTGCCGGATACCCGCCAGGAGGATGCTGACAGCGCCGCTGCCGGTGAAGATGGCCATGCCGCAGGCGAAGATGGTGGTATAGGAATAGAGACCGCTTCCCCGGACGGAGATGAAATAGCGGAGGAAAAACCAGCAGACCGCCGCCAGAAACAGTCCCGCGGCGATGATGTAGAAGCAGAATCCCCCCACTTTGACTTCGTTGGCCAGGATAAACCGGTTCCGGCTCACCCGGAAAACCTGCTCCGTCAATGGGATCCCTCTCTCCGTTAAGTAGACAGTGCAGTATGCTGTCCCCGGCGCGACAGCTCTGACGCGGACCATCACGCCGGCTTTTTCGATCCGGACGGCTTCCACCTCCGCCACACCCTCACGATCCATCTGGAACCGGAGGCTGTCTGCGGACGTCACCCAGCCATCCGTAGGGGCAAGCTGGGGGTTCAGGAAGACGATCCTTGCGGAATGGCCGGCCAGCAGGAAGACGATCAGGCAGGCGATCCCCAGCACGAGGGCCGCAGCGCCGATGCGCAGAAAGACTTTTCTCACGGTTCCTGCCTCCGCTCCCCGGCGCCGTCCAGGATCCGTTCCAGGAACCGCTCCAGACCTTCCGGACGTCTGCCCGGACCGGGCTCCCCGGTATCCCCCAGGATCACCAGCTTGTTGGAGCCGTGGTAGTCGCTGCCGGCCGTCACAAAGAGATCATATTTCTCCGCCAGATCCAGCATGGTGCGCTGCAGCTTGGCCGTGAAGCCGGAGTAGTAGGCTTCCACGCCCTGGAGGCCGAAATCCATCAGGCGGCGGACCCTGCCGTCCAGCTCCTCCCCCAGGATCAGATCGTCGCCGCTGCCGTAGACGGCATGGGCCAGGACCGGCACGCCTCCGGCGGCCAGGATCCCCCGGATCGCCTCCTCCGGCCTCAGATACTCTCCCGGAAACCGCAGCTTGTTGATAAACTCCTTGATGGCCTGTTCCTTGGATTCGGCATAGCCGTATTTCACCATCAGGTTTCCGATGTGGGGCTTGCCGGGATTGTCCAGGGACAGCAGATCCGCGATCTCCTTTTTCGGAAACGCGAATCCGTATGTTTCTTTCAGGAAGTCCAGACGGGCCCGGACCTTTTTCATGCGCAGGGTGTGGCCGTGCTTTACCGTTTTCAGGATCTCCGGATCGTCCGGGGAGAAGCCGTAGCCCAGCACGTGGTATTTCCCCTCCTCATCCTTGCAGGAGAACTCCACCCCGGGGATGAACCGGGGATCTCCCTCCTTCAGGATGCTCCGGATGACCTGTCCCGCCTTGACGGCGTCATGGTCCGTCACGGAAAACAGGCCGATCCCCGCCTCCCGGACCTGCGCCAGGATCTCCTCCGGCGTATTGGTCCCGTCAGAGACGGTGGTATGCATATGAAGATCGATCCTGTCGAAACAGTCCGTCATGTCCTCGCCTGCTCCCTTGTCAAAGTGTCTTCTTCAAAATCAGGATGTTCTGCCCGTCCTTATACTCGTAGGCCAGCTCGTCCATGATCTGCTTGGCCATGAAGATGCCCAGGCCGCCCACCTGCCGCTCATCGGCCCGGAGGGTCACGTCGGGATCCTCCTTTGCCAGGGGATCGTAGGGCACGCCGTGGTCGATGAAGGTGATGGTGACCGTCACCGGATTCCCGGAGACCTCCACCCGCACGATGGCCCGGCCCTTTTTGGGGCTGTAGGCGTAGTTGGCGATGTTGACGAAGATCTCCTCCACCGCCACGCCGATCCGGACCTTGTCCTTGGGCGGACAGCAGACCGCGTCCAGCCGCTCGTCCACGAAGGTCTGGACCTCCGGCAGGTTCTCCCGCAGGGCTTCGATATCCAGCTCATCCCGGGAGAAGGTCAGGGTGTCGGTATCCTCCAGCAGCTCCAGCAGTTCCTTCGTCCACAGCTTGATCTCCGCCCGGCCGTCTTCCGTCTCCAGTCCCTTGCGGCGGATGGACCGGCGGATCATGCGGGTGTAACCGATGATCCGGGCCTTGTTCTCCACCTCGCGGATCTTGGTGGGGCAGGTGGTCTCCAGATAGGCTGCCAGGGATTTGTTCCAGAAGTTCTTTCCGGTCTCCAGATCGAAGCCCTGGAACCTTTTGATGGTCTCGTGGTCATATTCGGAATAGCCGATAAAGGAGTTGAACATGCTGGCCAGTTCAAAGATGGGATGACCCACCGCCAGGGTGTCCATGTCGATGATCAGAACCTCGTCGTTCTGGACCATCAGGTTCTTGGTGTGGTAGTCGCCGTGGATCATGTGGTCGTCGTGGGGAACGGCCTCCACCAGCGAGACCAGCTTCTTCCCCGCCTCTTCCGGCAGATGGTCCGCCATGAACCGGGCCCAGGACAGGGCGGTCTCCCGCATGTCGGGCAGCTTGCCCTCGGGCACCAGGGTGTCGTGGATCTTCCGGAGCATCTCCACGTACTGCTCCACGCACCAGTCCGTCTTCTCCGGCTCCTCAGCCAGGATCTTGGAGAACGCCCTGGCGTTGAGCAGTTCAAACACGGAGCCGTAGCTCTGTCCCACCCGCACCACGTCATAGGAGATGGCGGTGGGGATGCCCAGGATCAGGGCCAGTTTCGCCACTTCCCGCTCGTGCTGGATGTCCTCCAGGGCGTCGGCGTTGTTGTAGACCTTGACCACGTTGTCCTGATCGATCCGGTAGATGGTTCCGTTGGCGCCGCGTCCGATCTCTTCGCAGCCCTCCACGGATACCACCCGGTAGGCCTTTTCCACCGTCATCATCTCGGTGAAGCCCGTCATGTCCAGGATCTCGTACACCTCGGAGTTCACGTTGATGATCCGCAGGTCCTGATGGGACTTCCGCAGCCGCAGGATCACCCGCAGCCCGGCGCTGGAGATGTACTCCAGTTCCGACATATCCAGTACGACGGCCTCCTCCGGCGCTCCGGCCAGCTGCTCCATGATCTCCTGCTCCACCTGGGGGGCGTTGTTGGAGTCGATCCGTCCCTTCATTTCAATCGTCATATGATTTGCCGTCCTTTCCGCTGTCGCTGCGGCGCGGTCTGCCGCGCCGGGCATGCCGCAGAAGCCTTACTTGCCGGTCTTCTCTGCCTTCTCGATGGTCAGGATCTCGGAAAAGCCCGTGACCTCAAAGATGTCCATGACCGCGTCGTCCACATTGCGGACGGTCATGGTGCTCTCCTCGCCGATGGCCTTCTGGGCCCACAGCAGTACCCGGAGTCCGGCTGAGGAGATGTAGGACAGTCCGGCAAAATCCAGGACCAGTTCCTTCGTCTCCTCCAGAACGGCTTTCAGCTCCTGCTCCAGCTGCGGCGCGGTGATGGTATCCAGACGTCCTTCCAGGTTAAAGACGGCGGTCCCGTTATCGATGTTCTTTCCGATGGTAAGCATATGAAGTCCTCCTCTGTTGGCTTGTGATCTTGTTGCTTTCCGGTGGTGATTCTCCCCCTATTTTCCTATTGTTTATTATACTGTCAACAGCCCGCATCGTCAAGTGTTCCGTGGCCCTTTCCCGGGGCATTCCGGACAGCAGAAGACGGCTGCGTCCCTCCCCGGCGGGAGACCGCAGCCGTCCTGTTTTTTTCTGTGTTCCTATTTCTCTTTCCGGTTTTTCAGGGACGCCTCCACAAGGCCCAGGAACAGCGGATGAGGCCGGTTCGGACGGCTCCTGAACTCCGGATGGTACTGTACCCCCACGAAGAAGGGGTGTTCCGGGATCTCCACAGTTTCCACCAGGAGGCCGTTCGGGGACAGACCGCTCAGGGATAGTCCGGCGCCTTTCAAGGCCTCGCGGTAGTCGTTGTTGACCTCATAGCGGTGGCGGTGGCGCTCATGGATCAGCGAGGCGCCGTAGCAGCGCTCCATGACGCTGCCCGGGGCGATCTCGCACGGCCAGCTGCCCAGCCGCAGGGTTCCGCCCTTGGCGATCTCGTCGCTTTGCCCCGGCATGAAGTCGATGACCCTGTAGGGGGCGTTTTCGTCGAACTCCCTGGAGTTGGCGCCGGCCAGTCCGGCGGCATTCCGGGCGATCTCGATGACGGCGATCTGCATGCCCAGGCAGATGCCCAGATACGGGACTTTCCGTTCCCTGGCATACCGGGCCGTGAGGATCATGCCCTCCGTCCCCCGGCTGCCGAAACCGCCGGGAACCAGGATCCCGTCCAGCTCCCCCAGAGTCCCGGAAACGTCCCGGCTCTCCAGTTCCTCCGAGTCGATCCATCGGATCTCCGCCGCGGCCCCCAAGGCGCTGGCGGCATGGTGCAGAGCCTCCGCCACGGAGAGGTAGGCGTCATGGAGCTGCATGTACTTGCCCACCACCCCGATACACACGGTCCTCCCGGGGTGCTTGATCCGTTCCACCATCTCTTTCCATTCCGCCAGGTCGGCCTCGGGCACATCCAGCCCCAGCCGGCGGCAGACGATGCCGGAAAAGCCCTGCTCCTCCAGCATCAGAGGCGCTTCATAGAGACATGAGAGGGTCCGGTTCTCGATGACGCAGTCGGGCTGTACGTTGCAGAACAGCGCGATCTTCCGGAAGATGCTTTCGTCGGTGATGGGCTCGTCGCTGCGCAGCACGATGATGTCCGGATGGATGCCCATGCCCTGGAGTTCCTTGACGGAGTGCTGGGTGGGCTTGGACTTGTGCTCATTGCTGCCCTTCAGATAGGGCACCAGGGTCACGTGGATGAAGAGGCTGTTCTCCCGTCCCACCTCCAGGGAGACCTGCCGGGCCGCCTCCAGAAAGGGCTGGCCCTCGATGTCGCCGATGGTGCCCCCGATCTCCGTGATGACCACGTCGGCGTCCGTCTGCTTTCCTACCCGGAAGATGAAGTCCTTGATCTCGTCGGTGATGTGGGGAATGACCTGGACGGTGGAGCCCAGGTACTCTCCCCGCCGCTCCTTGTTGAGGACGTTCCAGTAGACTTTGCCGGTGGTCAGGTTGGAGAACCGGTTCAGATCCTCGTCGATGAACCGCTCGTAGTGGCCTAGATCCAGGTCCGTCTCAGCCCCGTCCTCGGTGACGTAGACCTCCCCATGCTGCACGGGGCTCATGGTGCCGGGGTCCACGTTGATGTAGGGATCCAGCTTCTGGGCCGCCACCTTCAGGCCTCTGGCCTTCAGGAGCCTTCCCAGCGAAGCCGCCGTGATGCCCTTGCCCAGGCCGGATACCACGCCTCCAGTCACAAAAATGTACTTGGTCATTTTCCTGCGCCTCCCCTGAAAAAATAGAAAAGACGTTCATTTGGGGGCACTTGTCCCAAATGAACGTCCTTGTTCAACACCTTGCAGTTTACACCCGGCCGCGGCACTTGTCAATCCCGCATCGGGATCTCTTCGTATGTGAGGATCACGTTTTCCGCCGCCTTCCGCAGAGGCACGCGCAGGTCCATGGCCTGCTTCTCCAGATACCGGTGTGCCTCGTCCTCCTTCATGCCCAGCCGGTCGATGAGCAGCCATTTCGCCCGGTTCATCATGCGGATCTCCTCGATCTTCTCCTCCACCGTGACCTGCTTCTCCTCCAGGCGGCGGAGCCGTTCCCGGGAGGCGCACATCATCCGGAGGGTCTGGGCCATCATCCGTTCCGAAGTGGGGATCGGCAGCACCATGACCCCGTCCTCCATCACCCTGGCGCACACATCCTCGTAGACGTCCTGCCGTACCAGCAGCAGGGCTCCTGCCCCGGAGCTGCGGCAGATATCGGCAGCCAGGCCGGCTCCGAACTCGTCCGGCAGAGGCGCGTGGACCAGGACCAGGTCGTAGCGCTCCGCCAGCAGGCGGCGGCGTGCTTCCCCGGCGCTCCTCGCCGTGTCCACGGGCCAGTAGTCCGTGGGAGGGAGAAGAGCCCTGGTGGCGTTGTTGAACTTTTCCGATACCGAGACCATCAGGACGGCGTAGGTGCGCTCCTGAAAGACCATGTGCCCTCTTCCCTCCTTTCTTCCGGATCCGGCCCGCAGTTCAGCGGCCGGTGTAGGCGTTCAGGATCAGGGCCGGAAGACGCTCTTTCAGGAAGGCGCTTTCCGCGGCCAGGTCCGCGGCCTCCGCCCGGGAAGCCGGGAGCCGGCGGAAGCTTCTGAGGGTCTCCTCATCCGCCGTGAACAGGTTCATGTCGGCACTCTCCGGCAGGACGAGCCCCTGTTCGATCCCGTAGAGCCCGGCGTCGATGAGGAGGGCGTAGGCCAGGTAGGGATTGGCTGTTGGATCCGGTGAGCGGAGCTCCGCCCGGTAGTGCTCCTCGGAGGCCGCGGGGATGCGGATGAGCTGAGAGCGGTTCTCACTGGACCAGGAGATGTAGCCCGGCGCCTTGCAGGCGCCCAGACGGAGATAGGAATCCTCCCGCGGATTGAGAAACAGCGTCAGCTCCGGGATCCTCTCCATGATCCCCGCGATCACGGCGGGCAGATGGTCGGTACCGTCTGCGGAGCGGACGGAAAAGTTGATGTGCATCCCGTTGCCCGCCTCCCCCTCGAGGGGCTTGGGTGAAAAGTCGGCGGCCAGGCCGTTTCGGGCTACGATGGTCTCCACCACCGTGCGGAAGGTAACGGCATTGTCCGCGGCGGAGAGAGGATCTGAATAGCGAAAGTCGATCTCGTTCTGACCGGGTCCTTCCTCGTGGTGGGCGCACTCGGGCTGGATCCCCATCTGGGAAAGGGTCAGACAGATCTCCCGGCGCACCGCCTCCCCCCTGTCCAGAGGAGCCGCGTCCATGTAGTGAGCCCGGTCCAGCGGGGTCGTCGTGGCATCGCCGTTCTCGTCCGTCCGGAAGAGATAGAACTCCATCTCCGCACCGAAGGCAAAGGACAGGCCTGCCTCCTCAGCCCGGCGGACAGCGGCGCAGAGCACCGCCCGGCTGTCCCCGTCGAAGGGCGTGCCGTCCGGGTGGGTGATGGTGCAGAACATCCGCACCACCCGTCCGTTCTCCGGATGCCAGGGCAGGCTGGAGAGAGTGGACGGATCCGGATGCAGGATCAGGTCCGAGCGCACTTCCCCGCCGAACCCCGGAATGGCCGAGGCGTCAAAAGGGATGCCGAAGGAAAAGGCCCGATCCAGTTCCCCCGGCAGGATAGCCAGGGTCTTCAGCCGCCCGAACACGTCGCAGAACGCCAGGCGGATGAACTTCACGTCCTCCTGCCGGATGTACTGGCGTACTTCCTCCTGTGTATATTTCATGGTTTTTCCTCCTCTCCGGGTCTTGGGAAACGGTATTGGTCACAACATGGAAACAGAATACTCCGAATGACAAAATCTGTCAATCCGTCCGCCTCATCTTGACATCCCCCAGTGACGGCGCTATACTTTGTCCAAAGGGACAAAGACGCCTCCAAAGGGCGTCTTTTGCGCATTTTCAGCGGTTTGGAGGAATTCATGATGGAGAAAAAGATCCTGATCCTGGACTTCGGCGGACAGTACGACCAGCTGATCGCGCGGCGGGTCCGCGAGTGCCGGGTCTACTGCGAGCTGCACCCGTATACCATGCCGGCTGAGGAGATCCGCGCCTTCGCGCCGGCCGGCGTCATCTTCACCGGCGGGCCCAGCAGCGTTTACGCCCCCGGCGCGCCTCAGCCGGATCCCGCCGTCTACGAACTGGGCGTCCCGGTCCTGGGCATCTGCTACGGCTGCCAGCTGATCGCGCGCCACATGGGAGGCACCGTCTCGGCGGCTCAGAGCAGCGCCGCCCGGGAGTACGGAAAAACGGTGACGGAACTGGATCCCGCCTGCCGGCTGTTCCGGGATCTGCCGGAGCGGAGCGTCACATGGATGAGCCACGGGGACTACGTCTCCGCCATGCCCCGGGGCTTTCGGTCCGTTGGGCGCAGCGACGTCTGCCCCACCGCCGCCATCTGCGACGAGGGCCGGCGTCTCTACGGCGTCCAGTTCCATCCGGAGGTCAATCACACCGAATACGGCCGGGACATCCTCCGCCGCTTCCTCTACGACATCTGCGGTCTGAAGGGCACCTGGACCATGGGCAGCTACCGGGAGCGTGCCGTGGCGGAGATCCGGGAGAAGGTGGGTAACGGCACCGTCCTGCTGGCCCTTTCCGGCGGTGTGGATTCCTCCGTCTGCGCGGCCCTGCTGGCCGAAGCGGTCGGCCCCCGGCTGACCTGCGTCTTCGTGGATCACGGGCTTCTGCGCAAGGACGAGGGCGATGAGGTGGAAGCTGCCTTTTCCAGATGGAACATCCGCCTGATCCGGGTGAACGCCGGAGACCGGTTCCTCGCCCGTCTGGCCGGCGTCACGGAGCCGGAGGAGAAGCGCAGGCGCATCGGCGAAGAATTCATCCGGGTCTTTGAAGAGGTGGGAAAGGAGATCGGATCGGCGGATTATCTGGCCCAGGGCACCATCTATCCTGACGTGATCGAGTCCGGGGCCGGCAACGCCTCCGTGATCAAGAGCCACCACAACGTAGGCGGCCTCCCCGACTTCGTGGATTTCAGGGAGATCATCGAACCCCTTCGACTCCTCTTCAAGGACGAAGTCCGCGCTCTGGGGCGGGAACTGGGCCTGCCGGATTATCTGGTGAACCGCCAGCCCTTCCCCGGTCCGGGTCTCGCCATCCGGATCCTGGGCGAGGTGACTGAGGAGAA
>JAEEGL014201566.1_pt1 | contig 12870 bp, 13 predicted proteins | sample 9134231 | NCBI WGS metagenome assembly JAEEGL01 (sample SAMN16246548, study PRJNA631951) | gut metagenome | biome: gut microbiome; feature: rumen; material: fiber-attached | host: Bos | place: Iran: Karaj | collected 2018-10
AAGGCGGACCGGAAGCGCTTTGACGAGCTGTACGGACGCCTCTGCGAACGGGCGCGCGCCGACCTTGCGTACAACAACGCGTTCTGGGACCGCTTCGAGGGGAAGGCCGCCGAAACGCAGGAGCGCGTGAACGACGCGTATTTAAAATCGATGGGGCAGGAGCAGGGCGTGCGGAGCTACGGGCGCATGGTCGACCTGATGCTTGCCTTCAGGAGGAAGAAAGAATGAATATGATGTTTTTGAAAAAATATACTGCCCCGGCAGCGCTCTTTTTTGCGGCGATGCTTTCCTTCGCATCCTTCGCGGCTTCGCCCTATCTGCATGATCCGATGAAGAATCCTTCCGCGGCAAAGGATATCGTTGAGGCTCCGGAAGCGGTCTACGGCTATGCCCCGAGCCCGGATTCCACGCGCATGAAAGCGTTCCTGGAATTTGACTGGACGAACGCGCAGCTCGTCGAAGAGTTCCGCAGGCAGCGTGAAGACTATCACGAAAGCATCCAGGAGCTTTACGGGATGATCCGTTCCATGAAGGCGGCCGGCAATACGACGGAAGAGATCGCCCGGGCGGTCAGCACCCGCCGGAACGAGATCCGCCTCGAGTCCTACAGGGACGACCCGGAGGGCCTTGAAAAGGCAAAGCAGAGCAACCTTGAGACCTTCGGGAACGAGAACGGCGGAACGCCGGACTACTTCTACGCGAAGTACGGATCCTGGGAGACCGTGATCGAAAAGGCGCTTTCGGTTAATGCCGGCGCGGATGCCATACTGGGGCTCTACGACAAGTATTACGATACGTATTTCGGAGTACCGGAGAGCACCTATGTGGTGCAGCCGGGCGACAGCCTGACCCGGATCGCGGAGAAGATGCTCGGGGACGGGGAGAAGTGGAGGGTCATCCGGGATCTGAACCGCGGGATCATCCGGGACCCGGACCTCATCTATCCCGGGCAGGTGCTTAAGATCGCGTAGATCCTGCTGTATTAGAAAGGGACAGGTCTTTCACAGGACCTGTCCCCCGTTTTTTATTCTGTCTTTGTATCTGAGGCTGTTTTTTCGTTTATCGGCAGAGGTCCATCAGGAAGTCGAACATCTCGGTAGCGGTGGGAGGGCAGCCCTTCAGGGTCTTCGCGAAGCAGTGCGTGCACTGGCCGACGCCGATATTGCCTTCCTTGCCCTTGTAGCCCTGGCCGATGCAGATCTTGTCCTTCGGCAGGCGGGAGAGGTAGCCCTCGTCCGAGAGGCGCTTTAAGGCGTAGATGAGGGAGCCGTAGCAGGCGCTGCAGGCGTCGGCCGGCTCGACGTGCTCCGCGAGGCGGCGCACCGTGCCGTGGCTCTTCGGGGCCCCGCTCACGAAGGCTTCGTTGACGTTGATGATCTCGGCCTTCGAAAGGTCGGAGGAGCCGGCGCCGAGGCGCTCGGCCATGCCGATATAGGGCACGTCGGAGAGCTCGTAGCCCATGATGCTGCAGACGTAGGAATCGCAGAGCACCGGGTCCTTGCAGCAGAACACGCGGTTCATGACGACCGGGTTGCCGCCCTCTTCGAAGTCGAGGTCGCCGCAGATGTTGTCCACGACGATGAATTCGTTTTTGAAATAGGTGCCGAGGTAGGCGATCGGCTTGTGCAGGCCCTGGGTGTGGAAGCGGCGCTTCTCGCGGTTCGTGATGAGGCCCTTGTGGTTCTTCAGGGCGCAGGTGACCGAGGTCTGGCAGTGGCCCTTCAGCACCGGCACGTTGATGAGGTATCCGAGCTCGAGCGCGCTCTCGACGACCTCGAGGTCGTAGCCCTGGACCTTGACCTTCACGCCGCGGTCCGCCTGCGTGTCGTGGAAGGGGACCTTGTACTGCTCGCAGACCCGGGTCAGGCCGGCAACGCGGGCGGCGCTCATGGTGCGGTCACCGACCCAGGAGCCCTCGAGGACGACCAGGTTGTCAAAGCCGTTGTCCTGCAGGTACTCGAGAATGCCGGAAAGGACCTCCGGATGCGTGGTGGCGCCGTCCTGCGGCGAGCGCGCGGCGACAAGGTTCGGCTTCACGCCGACGAGCGTCCTGCGGTCGCCAATCTCGGAAGCGAGATCCGCCGCCTTCAGGATGTCGATCGTCATCTGCTTGTAGTTTTTGCCGTTGGCGATAATGATCTGGTTTTTCTCCATATGAACCTCCTGATTCGATTCAGTTTGAACCGTCCGAGCGGCTGAGCATGTCCTGCTCGGCGGTGTTGATCATGGAATTGTAAAGATGCTGTTCCATGTACCTGCGGGCCAGCTGCGGATCGCGGCTCTCGATGGCGAGGATGATCTGCCTGTGCTCCTTCGCGCCCGCGTGGCCGCGGCTGCGGATATTGTGCAGGAACATGGAGCTGAAGGATTCCTTGAGCATCTCGTAGACGCCGATGAGGATGCCGTTCGCCGTGGAGCGCGCGAGCAGGCGGTGGAAGTCGTCGTCCGCGCTCGCGCAGCTCTCGGCGTCCTCCGCGTTCTCGAGCCTCGAAGCCGCTTCCTTGAGGCGCTCGATGGTCTGGGGATCCGCCCGCACGGCGGCGAGCCCGGCCGTTTCCGTTTCGATGATGCGGCGGAACTCATAGAGCTCCGAGCGGCTGAATTCCGACTGGCTCATGAAGAGGGCGGAGTGCGGCGTCGTGCCGCTCGACGCGTCGCGCACGAAGGTCCCGCGCCCGCGTTCCGCCGTGAGGATGCCCTGGGCCGTCAGCATATCGATCGCGCTGCGCACCGGCTGGCGGCTGACGCCGAACTGCCGGCAGAGCTCGGCCTCGGAGGGGATGCGCTCCCCGGGCTTCCATTCGCCCCGCGCGATCTGGTCCCGGAGGACCTGTGCGATGTGATCACCTTTTTTCATAATCTGCCTTTCCGGGGACTAGTTGTCATACAACCTAAGGATACTGTATCCCCGCTGCAAAGTCAATCGGAAAAACAAAAAAAGAAAACTTTTAAAAAAGCTATTGTATTCGACGGGAAGAAATGATATATTTATGTCAAAGACTGGACCACTTTAGTTGTCTTACAAATCCAAGGATTTGTGTATCAGCAGAAAAGGAGTGATTGAAATGAGAGATTCAATTCACAAGTATTTTAAGGTCGGCACCATCCAGTGGATGAGCTACCCGAGAATGGACGGCATGGAGTCCCTGAAGGCGATCGTGAGAGACGACTTCTTCGACGCGATCGAAGTCAATATCAATAAGCTCGGCGACATCGATTCCGAGACCGCGAAAGAGGCGAAGTCCCTTCTGGAGCAGTCCCATATGAAGGTCTGCTACGGCGCGCAGCCCCAGCTGCTCGGCATGAAGCTCAACCCCAACGACCTGGACGAGGCGAAGCGCCAGGAGGCGGAGAACGTCCTCATCAAGTCCCTCGAGAGAGCGAAGTTCTTCGGCGCGAAGGGTATCGCTTTCCTTGCCGGCAAGTGGGCGGAAGAGACCAAGGAAGAGGCTTACCAGCAGCTCCTTAAGACCACCATCAACGTCTGCAGGAAGGCAGCCGAGATGGATATGATGGTCGAGCTCGAGGTCTTTGACTACGACATCGACAAGGCCGCCCTCATCGGACCGGCTCCGTTCGCGGCCCGCTATGCCGCGGATGTCCGCACCTACTGCCCGAACTTCGGCCTGCTTGTGGACCTTTCCCATTTCCCGATCACCTACGAGTGCTCGAAGGACGTCGTAAGGACCCTGCGTCCCTACATCACGCACCTTCATTTCGGAAACGCGGTCGCAAAGAAGGGCGCGCCCGGCTACGGCGACCTGCATCAGCGCCTCGGCTATCCGAACAGCGCGAACGACATTCCGGAGCTCGTCGATTACCTCGAGGTCCTGAAGGAAGAGGGCTTCTTCAACGCGGACGATCCGCTGGTCCTTTCCATGGAGGTCCTTCCGACCGCGGAAGAGGATGAGCTCACGGTCCTTGCAAACACCAAGCGCTGCCTGAACCGCGCATGGGCAATGGTGAAGGACTGATAGCCCCGGAAGAGAGCATGTAAGGCCGGCTCCCGCCGGCCTGCAGATAGAACGTATCCTATTTTAACGAAAGGAAGTATAAAGCCATGAAAATTGTAGTTCTTGATGGTTACACCGAGAATCCCGGCGATCTTAGCTGGAGCGGACTTGAGGAGTTCGGCGAGCTTACCGTTTACGACCGCACCTCTTATGAAGAGGCCCCGATCATTGCCGAGCGCATCGGCGATGCGGAAGTCGTCATCACCAACAAGACTCCCATCTCGAAGGAGACCATCGACAAGTGCCCGAACATGAAGTACATCGCTGTTCTGGCTACCGGTTACAACTGCGTTGATTACAACTACTGCAAGCAGAAGGGCATCCCGGTCTCGAACGTCCCGACCTACGGAACCGCTTCCGTCAGCCAGTATTCCATCGCTCTGCTCCTTGAGATCTGCCATCACATCGGTCATCATTCCCAGACCGTTTTCGAGGGCAAGTGGCAGAACAACCCCGAGTGGTGCTACTGGGATTATCCGCTGATCGAGCTCGAGGGCAAGACCATCGGTATCATCGGCTTCGGACGTATCGGCCAGCAGGAAGGCAAGATCGCGAAGGCGCTCGGCATGAACGTTATCGCGTACGATGTCTATCCGAACGATTTCGGCCGCGCGATCGGCGAGTATGTCTCCCTTGACGAGCTGCTTGCAAGAGCGGATGTCATCACCCTGCACTGCAACCTGACTCCCGAGAACACCGGTATGATCAACAAGGCCAACATCGCGAAGATGAAGGATGGCGTCATCCTCATCAACAACGCGCGCGGTCCGCTGATCAACGAGCAGGATGTTGCCGATGCTCTGAACGCGGGCAAGATCGGCGCTGCCGGCTTCGACGTTGTCTACACCGAGCCGATCAAGGCTGACAACCCGCTGCTTAAGGCAAAGAACTGCCTGATCACTCCCCACATCTCCTGGGCAGCCAAGGAGAGCCGCCAGAGGATCATGGACTGCACCGTTGCGAACGTCAAGGGCTACGTTGAGGGCAACCTTGTAAACGTCGTCAACAAGTAATCCTGGCCGGCTGAACCGTCCTGCGTCTTTCGCAGGACAATATGACAGAGTAAGGTCATATTCCGCCCCTGCCGGTTTTTCCGGCAGGGGTTTTTTATGGAGAGACTATGAGATTAAGTGAAGCACAGATCAAAGAACTGAACAAGTTCTGCAATACCTGCAGGAAGGATGTCCTGACGGTCCTGCATGAAAAGCAGACCGGCCATCCGGGCGGATCGCTTTCCGTATGCGAGATCCTCGCGGTCCTGTACCGCCTGCGTATGCATTTCGATCCGAAAAATCCGCAGTGGGACGACCGCGACCGCCTCGTGCTCTGCAAGGGCCACGCGGCTCCCATGCTGTACCGCATGCTTGCGGACCAGGGCTACTTCCCGTTAGAAGAGATGCACACCCTGCGCGATATCGATTCCAGGCTCCAGGGACATCCCTGCAGCGTCGACCTTCCGGGCGTCGAGATCTCGACCGGCCCCTTGGGCATCGGCCTTTCCGCAGCGCTCGGGATCGCGCTCGCGAAGAAGCTCGACAAGAGCCCCGCAAGGGTCTACGCAGTGCTCGGCGACGGCGAGATCGACGAGGGTACGGTCTGGGAGGCGGCCATGTCCGCCGCCAAATTCAAGGCCGACAACCTCTGCGCCATCCTTGACTGGAACAAGGTCCAGCTCGACGGTCCCACGGACGAGATCATGCCCACCGGCGACCTTCGCAGCAAGTTCGACGCCTTCGGCTGGTACACCATCGAATGCGACGGCCACGACGTCGACGCCCTGAACACGGCTTTCGACCTGGCCGAGACGGTGAAAGGCCGCCCGGTCATGATCCTGGCCCACACCGTGAAGGGCAAGGGCGTGTCGTTCATGGAAGGAAAGAACACATGGCACGGCAGGCCGATCGACGACGAGAGCTTTGAGAAGGCGATGAAGGAGCTGGGAGGTGCAGACTAATGGCAAAAGCAATTCGTGAAGCTTACGGAGAGGCGCTGATCAAATACGGAAAGGATGATCCGCGCATCGTCGTACTGGATGCCGACGTCACCGGCTCCACCAAATCCAACATGTTTGCGAAGGAGATCCCGGAGCGCCACTTCAACGTCGGCATTGCCGAGGCGAATATGACCGCCATGGCAGGCGGCATGGCCTCCGCCGGAAAGATCCCCTTCGTCAACACCTTCGCCGTGTTCCTTACCAGCATCGGCCTGACCGCGGCGCGCGCGCTCGGTTCGTATTCGAAGCTCCCCATCAAGATGGCGGGAGCCTACAGCGGGCTTTCCAACGCGTTCGACGGCGCGAGCCATCACGCGCTCGAGGATATCGCCGTCATGCGCACGCTCCCGAACTTCAAGGTCTTCGTGCCGAGCGACGAGCGCATTACCGACTGGATGGTGAAGAACGCCATCGAGGATCCTTCGCCGATGTACCTGCGCATCTCGCGCGACGCCTTCCCGGATATCTACGGGGAAGACGAAGTCTTTGAGGAAGGAAAGTGCAAGATCGTCCGCGACGGAAAGGACGTGACCGTCATCGCCTGCGGCCTCCTGGTCGGCAACGCCCTCCAGGCAGCCGAAGACCTTGAAAAGGAAGGCATTTCCGTCAGAGTCGTCGACATGTTCTCGATCAAGCCCATCGACGAGGAGCTCATCCGGAAGTGCGCGGCCGAAACGAAGGCCATCGTCACGGCGGAAGAGCACAGCATCTTCGGCGGGCTCGGAAGCGCTGTCGCCGAAGTGCTCTGCAAGTACGGCTGCGGCGTGAAGGTCGGTTTCGTCGGCGTCAACGATACGCACGCGGAGAGCGGCCCCTACAAGAAGCTCCAGGCGAAGTACGGTCTGGACGCGGCCGCCGTCGCTGCGAAAGTGAAGGAGGTCCTGGCGTGAGCCGGGACCTGCGGAAGGCGAGGTTAACAGTATGAAACTATCGAAACTGATGCGGCCCATGACCGTGCAGCTCGAAGAAGCGGAAAAGCCGGCCTGCCCGCCGGACAGGGTCCTCCTGCGCATCAACCGCATCGGCGTCTGCGCCAGCGATATGCAGGTCTACCACGGCCTGCACAAATACGCGGCCATGCCCGTCAGACTGGGCCATGAGATCGGCGCGACCGTGGAGGAAGTCGGCGCGGCGGTGAAGGAAGACTTCAAGCCCGGACAGAAGGTCGCGGTCCAGCCGCAGATCACCTGCACGCACCGCTACCCGGGAGAGCCGGAAAAGTGGTGCTGGCCGTGCCGTATGGGACGCAACAACGTCTGTGAGCATCTCCATGTCATCGGCATCCACGAGGACGGCGCCGCAGGCGAGTATTACGTGGCGCTTCCCTCCATGCTGCACCATGTGCCGCAGGAGACCCCGAACGATCTCGTCGCGCTGGCGGAGCCTCTTGCCGTAGCGGTCGGATCCGCGACCAGGAGCCCCCGCATGAAGGGCGGAAACGTGGTCGTCGTCGGTGCCGGAACGGTAGGCAATCTCATCGCGCAGGCCGCCAAGAACCTGGGCGCGGAGAAGGTCATGATCACCGACATCCTGCAGGATAAGCTGGATTACGCGCACGACGAGTGCGGCATCGACTTTGCGGTCAATACGAAGGAGCATGTCCTCAAGGACGCGATCGTCGAGCATTTCGGCATCCGCAAGGCCGACGTCATCATCGACGCCTGCGCCATCCCCGCGGTATTCGATACCATTCTCGACGCGGCGCGTCCCTGCTCGGATATCGTGGTGACCGGCAACTACAAGAAGAGCTGCGATATCTTCCTGCCCGTGATCCAGCGGCAGGAGATCAGCCTGCTGGGACACATGATGTATACCAGCGAGAATTTCGAAGACGCGATCCGGCTCCTCTCCGAGGGAAAGATCAACACGGATAAGATCATTACCCAGAGGATCCCGTTCAATATGTACGCGGAAGGCCTGAACTTCCTGCACGAGCATCCCGAGCAGGTCATGAAGATGATCATCACCATCTCTGACTGACGGAATGCCGCTGCAAAAAAAGAACAGGCCCCGGAACTGAAAGTCAGACGGCGGGGCCGGAAAGCCCCGCCGTTTTTCTTTAAAGAAAAAGTACACAAAATCATAGTTGTATTTTTGTACGCTTTTGCCTATGGTCCTGCCGCAGTTCCTGTGTTACAGTAGGACTTGCGTTTGAATCCGGAACCGGCGTTCTGCCGGCTACCATCATCATGAAAAGGAGACAATTTATGAAGAAAGCACTTGCAGGCATTCTTGCCGGACTGATGGTCATCAGCCTTGCGGCATGCTCCGGCGGATCCAAGCCCGCCGCCACCACTGCTGCGGCAGCCCCGGCAGCCACCCAGGCGGCAGCTCCGGCAGCGGCCCCGGCAGCCACCCAGGCAGCTGCACCGGCAGAGAAGACCTACAACCTCGACCTCGCTACGGCATTCGCCGCTGAGGGCCCCTGCGGCCAGGCGCTCGTCAAGCTGGCCGAGGAAGTGAAGGAGCGCTCGAACGGCACCATCAATATCAATATCTTTACCGACGGCGCGCTCGGAAACGGCAACGAGATCATCCAGAACCTGGCTTCCGGCGACCTTGACATGGGCATCGTCGGCCAGGAAGGCATCGACATGTTCGGCCAGGACTTCTCGTTCATGATCAGCCCCTTCCTCATGAAGAACTACGACCACTGCAAGGCGGTCTGCGATTCCGAGATCGGCAAGGGCCTCTGGGATGCCTATGAGGCCGCCGGCTTCAAGGTGCTCGCATGGCATTTCCGCGACGTCCGCGTCATGGCTTCCAACAAGCCCATCCAGACCCCCGCGGATGTACCGGGCCTTAAGCTCCGCCTGCCCGGCATCAACACCTACGTTGAGACCTGGAAGCAGCTCGGCGCCGTTCCGACCACGGTCCCGATGTCCGAGCTCTATACGGCTCTTCAGACCGGCGTTGCCGAGGCCTGCGAGGGCGGCTACGAGCAGATGGTCACCCTGAAGTGCTATGAGGTCCAGAAGTACATCATCAACACCGAGCACGAGTTCGAGCAGGATATGATCGCGATCAACGCGAAGCTCTACGAAGAGATGAGCGACAACCAGAAGCAGATCATCGCCGAGTGCTCCAAGAAGTGGATGGACTGGGCCAACGATCTTTCCGCCGAGAGCCGCGAGGACTACAAGAAGCAGTGCATCGAGGGCGGCATGGAGTACATGGACTTCGACATCGCTCCCTTCGAGGAGGCCCTGTCCCAGTACTACAAGGATAAGTTCGGAACGACCTGGACCAAGTACACCTACGATCAGGTCATGAGCTACGCGAAGTAATTACGGTTTCCCTGTGAGCTCCGACAGTTCTGCCGGGGCTCACATTGTCTTTTTTAAGAAAGAAGATACGATGAAAAAACTGTGCATCCTGATCCTGAAGGTCATCGACTTTGCCTGCGTCGTGCTTTTGTTCCTCATGTTCTCGAGCATGACGCTGCAGATCGTCTGCCGTTTCCTGCCCAAAGCCCCGGTCTGGACGGAGGAATTCGCGAGGGTATGCTTCGTGCTGATGTCCTACCTGGCGGTCCCCCTGTGCCTTGCCGAAGGCTCGCACGTCGCGGTCGACATGCTCGTGAACGTGCTTCCGAAGCCGCTGCAGCGCGTGATCGACATCATCATCTACGCGGCGGTGATCTTTTTGGGGGTCGTATTTATCCGGAGCCATATGGTCAATATCCGGTCGAACGTGGGCGTTACGACGATCACGATGAACTGGCTGAAGCTCAACTGGATCTACACCGCCGAATGCCTCTTCTTCGCCATGACGATCGCGGTCAGCGCCATGCAGATCGTCATGCTGATCCTCGGGAAGGGCGCCCATCTGCGGGTGCTTGAACCCAGGAAATCCACGCTGACAGAGGAGGACCTTGGCTTATGAGTTCCGGAATGCTCATCGGATGCCTGATCGGCATCATGATCCTTTTGTTTCTGTTAAAGGTCCCGATCTTCGTCAGCATGCCGCTCTCCGGCATCATCGTCATGCTGATCAACGACAGCATGAAGTGGGGGACGATCGCGCAGAAGATGCACGGAGGCATCGATACCTTCACCCTTCTCGCGATCCCGATGTTCCTTCTCGCGGCGAAGGTCATGAATACCGGCGGCATCACGCGGAGGCTCTTTGCCTTCTGCAACACGCTGGTCGGCTGGCTCCCCGGAGGTCTCGGCCACGTCAACGTCCTGGCCTCCGTCGTCTTCGCGGGCATGAGCGGCACGGCCGTATCGGATGCCGGCGGCCTCGGCACGATCGAGATCCAGGCGATGACGGACGAGGGCTTCGACAAGGAATTCGCCGTCTCCGTGACGGCCGCGAGCTCCACCCTGGGCCCCATCATCCCTCCGAGCATCCCGATGGTCGTCTACGCGACGGTGGCGGGAGCCTCGGTCGGCGCCCTGTTCATGGCCGGCATCTTCGCCGGCGTGGTCATGGCGCTCATCATGATGCTCATGGTCACCTACTACGCGGTAAAGCGCAATTATCCCAGGGAAGCGTTCCCGACCGGGAAGCAGTTCCTCCGGGCGCTCCGGGAGGGTTTCCTTCCGCTGATGGCCCCGATCATCCTGCTCTACGGCATCTACAGCGGCAAATTTACCCCCACGGAATCCGCGACGGTCGTCGTGATCTATTCCCTGATCGTATCCGGCGTCATCTACCGGGAGATCACCCTCAAGGATATCCTGTACATCGCGCGGGAAACGGTCCGTGACAGCTGCACCATCGCCATGCTGATCGCGGGAGCGAACTTCTTCGGCTACGTGGCGGTCCGCCTGCAGCTCCCGCAGAAGCTCCTCGTGATGATGACCTCCGTCGTGGACTCGAGGTGGCTCCTGCTCCTTATCCTCAACGTGTTCCTGCTCATCATCGGATGCTTCCTGGAGACGGCTTCGGCCATCACCATCCTGACGCCCCTCATCATGCCCATGCTGGCAGCCTACGGAGTCAGCGAAGTGCAGTTCGGCGTCATCATGGTGCTGAACCTGATGATCGGCCTCCTGACCCCGCCCTTCGGCCTCGTGCTGTTCGTGCTGGCCAAGGTGAGCAACATGTCGATCGGCAGGCTGACGAAGGCGCTGCTTCCATGGATGGGCGCGCTGCTGCTTGCGCTCATCATCGTTACCTTCTGCTCCCCGGTGACCATGTGGCTGCCGAGGGCGCTCGGCATGGCGGCGTAAGCGGGAGATAAGATCTGAAACCTGAAAGGCGACGAATATGAAATATGATCTGATCGTAAAGAACGGCCATGTGGTCGACCCGGCTGCCGGATGGGATCTTACCGGCAGCATCGGCTTTAAGAACGGTCTTTCCGAAGGCCTTGTGCCGGAGGACGCCGAGGCGGCGGAGGTCGTGGACGCGAAAGGCTATTATGTGTTCCCCGGCTTCATCGATTACCATGCGCACCTGAGCTACGGCGGCTCGGCGTTCGGCGTCTGTCCCGACCTGCTCATTCCCCAGGGCGTGACCACGGCGGCGGACGCCGGCACCCCCGGATGCGCCAATTTCGAGGGCTATTACCGCGACGTCGTGTGCAGGAGCCTCCTGCGCGTGAAGACCTTTATCAGCATCTGCCCGATCGGGCAGCCCGGCGACGGCGTTACGGACATGTACGATCCGGCGCTCTTCCACGAGGAGAAGCTCGCGCGCCTGTTCCGCGACTATCCGGACCAGCTCGTCGGCATCAAGCTTCGCATCGGCGCGGAGGTCCTCGAAGGCAGGGGGCTCGAGCCTCTTAAGAGGGCGCAGGAGATCGCCAAGCACATCGGCGTGCCGATCGTCGTGCATACCTCCAATCCGCCCGAGCCCATGGCGAAGTGCCTCGAGATCTTTGAAAAGGGCGACGTCTGCTGCCACGTGTATCACGGAAAGGGAGAGAACATCGCCATAGACGGGAACGGCCATGTGCACGAGGGGCTCTGGAAGGCCCGCGAGCGCGGCGTGCTCTTCGACGTGGCGAACGGAAAGACCAACTACAACCACGAGGTGGCGGAGGCCTGCATCCGGGAAGGCTTCCTCCCGGACATCATCTCGTCCGACAACTGCCGCGGCATGGTGTTCAACTACGGAGGATACTGCCCGAGCCTGCCCTATGCCATCAGCAAGTTCCTGTGGCTCGGCATGAGCATGACCGAAGTCATCCGCTGCGTCACCGAGGTGCCCGCGCGGGAGCTGAAGCTCCCGAAGGCCGGAACGCTGAAGAAGGGCTCCTACGGCGACCTCGCGATGTGCCGCATGGTCAGCGCGAAGCCGGTCTATCTCGACAATTTCGGACACGAGCGCATCGGAGACCGCCTGCTCGTTCCCATGATGACCGTGAAGGACGGAGAGATCCTGTACCGGAACATCGAGGTCTGAGAAGGCCGCGCCCCCGCGCGGCGAAGAGAAGTGAAAAGAATAAACAGAAAAGCCCCCGCCGAAGCGGAGGCTTTTCTGTTTGTTAATGGTTCTTTATTTCTGGCTTATAATATGAGCAGCAGAAAGAATCAGAGCTTTACGACGTTGGTCGCCTGGGCGCCCTTTTCGCCTTCGACGATGTCGAATTCAACAGCCTGGCCTTCTTCAAGAGATTTGAATCCCTCCATCTTTACGCCCGAGTAGTGGACAAAGACGTCCTTGCCGTTCTCGTCGGAGATAAAGCCGTACCCTTTCTGGTTGTTGAACCACTTAACAGTTCCCTTCATAGTATCCTCCTAAAGCATTGTTTGTTACAACCATGACAATGATAGCACCTTTGTATGGCAAAGTCAAAGAAAGTTTACCAAAGAATCACAAAATTTTGCTATTTGCTGTTCGGGGACGAGGGATTCTGTCCGGAGGCGTGGAGGAAGCCGGGCAAATTCCCGTTCCCGTCCGGCGGGGAGT
>JAEEGL015248783.1_pt1 | contig 12870 bp, 12 predicted proteins | sample 9134231 | NCBI WGS metagenome assembly JAEEGL01 (sample SAMN16246548, study PRJNA631951) | gut metagenome | biome: gut microbiome; feature: rumen; material: fiber-attached | host: Bos | place: Iran: Karaj | collected 2018-10
AAGCGATAAAGAGTTGCCTACCGAATTGATTGATTACTTGGCATTTATCGCCAACTTTGTAAAGGTTCCCATTAAGATAATCTCTGTGGGTCCCGACCGCAAGGCTACAATCGTTAGATAATTGAAATTTAACAAGTTAGTATAAGTGGCTGCCGTGCCGCTATTTTGCGACGCGGCAGTTTTTTTTTTGTTTGAGTAAAACACTCGTAGTGAGATAAGTGTGAACCTGATTTTTACTTTACGACATTTTCTTAAAGCGGGATACTACAACGGTCACCGCGTACACTCTCCAAACATTTTCAACTTTTTTAAGTACGTGATTTTCAGCAAAGAAAAGTTTGATTACTCACTTGCCGAAAACGCCTACACCGCCCATCGCAAAAATCGCGAATCCGTTACCGTTACCACTTTCGGAGCCAAAGGCGGTAAGACCAAGGATGTGAAAGTATCTTCGCTTGCCAAAAAATCATCGTCGAAAGGTAAGTATGGACGGCTTTTGCAACGCACAGCCAACTTTTTGCAACCACGCAAGATTCTTGAACTTGGCACATCGCTCGGTGTGGGTACGCTCTATCTTTCTGCGGGAAGTCCTGATTCTAAGATAATTACCGTAGAAGGCTGTACATCAATTCATAATCTTGCCCGAGAGAGTTTTGCTGTCAACAATGCCCAAAATATCGAAGCCGTCAACAGCGGTTTCGACGAGGTTCTAGATAATTTAATCGCTGAAAATCAGGATATTGACCTTGTTTACATCGACGGCAACCACACTTACAAAGCCACACTTTATTATTATGAACTTTTTAGCAATCGTTTAGATAAAGGTTCGGTGCTTTTGTTCGACGACATCAACTGGTCGAAAGGAATGAGCAAGGCTTGGCGCGAGATTGTTAAAGATTCAAAATCAACCGTTACCATCGAAACCGCCCGCATGGGTATAGTTTTCCTCAATCCAAAACTCACCCCAAAGCATTATTGCACAAGGTTTTAGTTGAGTTTTGTGGCAATAAATAGAGTGGAATAGTCTAAGTCGCTTGATTTAAGAATCTTGGAGAACGATACCGAACTGAAACCGATGTTTTCGAGTATTATCTTCATTTCGTTGTCGTTGTACCAGCGGCTTTGCGACGAGTCGAAATGAACCGAAATAAGTTTTCCGTCTTTGTATAGTTCGTATTTTGAATTTGTGGTTTTTAATTGCAGCGAAAGGTCAAGATCGCAACAATAACTATAGACAAATATTTCGCCAGTTTCAGGATTTTCAATAGCATTTCCCGATGACCATTTGTTTGAATGATAGTCGGTTATATCCTTCCACGGAATGTAAATATCGAAGAGCAACGAACCGCCGTTTTCAAGCATATCGTACACTGATGTCAAAAACTTTGTGACCATTTCCACATTGGTAAACATACACAAAGTAGATTGAGGTATAAAGATGGTTTTATACTTTTTGGGAATGGTAAAATTGTCGTAATCAACGCAATACAATGATGCATTGTACTCCAAACTGCTGATTTGTTCGCCACAGATTTTGATCTGTTCGGCGGCACAGTCCATACCATCGCATTCAATGCCTTGAGCGTTGAGGCGTTTGAGAATTTCGCCAGTTCCGCAGTTGATTTCAAGCATAGGTTGCGGTTGGTTGCGCAACTCGGAAACATAAAAATCTACATATTGCTTAGTTCCCGATGCTTTGTAAAACCACTCAATCAGTTCTGCCTCAGTTAATTCTTTAATCGTTATCTCTTTTGCCATAATGCTATTATTGACACCGCAAATATAATTATATATATTATATTTATTACATATTTGGTGTAAAAATCATTGCCCAAAATTAAAATTTTAATCCACCAACATAACGCTCACTTTTTGTTCGCGTCCGAGAATATAGATGGTAAAATGCGCTGTGGAGTATAGAGGAGCGTGTTTCATTCGTCGTTGCACAGTTCGAGGCACAGTGCTACCATTAAAAGAGCAAATCTCTAAACCGTATTCGCCAATAAAATCTCCTTGCACCGAATCAATTTCAGCAGGCATAGGATAAACAAAATTGATTTTTGCGTTTTTTTTCAGAAAAAAATCCTTCGAGCGACAGATAAAACGTGTTCCACTGTAATCAGCTACGGTCAGTTGACGAATATGTTCACGTTGTTTGGTTTGAATGTTTTCAGCCTCTATGTTTGAGATATTGAATCCGTATCCATTTTGAGTGAGCATTGCAAAGTCTGCGGAGTCAATCGTATTGCCTTTCACTTCAAAGTGGTAAACAAAGTCGGGGTGAGTGGTCTCTACCTCAAAAGAGATTACCTGATATTTTGTTGTGTCGTCGGAATTTACATAAGGATAAACACATACGGTGCGTCCTCCGTTGATAGCCTTGGCTGTGATGCCGTCTTTGATGAGTGTAAGTACAGCCTCGGTGCTCACATTGTTGGTTCGGTTATTTTTGAGATTGATATCTTCCACATATATTTTGGCGCCGGGTTTGAGAGTATGCATCAGTTGCCGTTGAGCTGCGTTGAGTTTTGCACTGCGGCTTTCGATGGTTTGTGTAAATCCATTTACTATTGCACTCACGCTAAACCCCAATACGGTGTAACCTTCAGGCACTCCGACAATTCCCGAAACAGTGTCGATGGCTTCGTCTGAAATATAAGCATTGTATTCAAAACCGTCTAAACTTATCTGTGCACTAACATTGACACTCATAAATAGACATACCGGTAGTATCAATTTTAAAATCAATTCTTTTTTCATCTTATTTTTTCGCCAAAGGTAAACAGATTTTGGAATTTTTCTACAAAAAAACAATGTTTCTACAAAAAAAGCTGAAATTTTGATTCGCAAACGTATTTATTTTTTAAATTTGTACCACAAATAATTTATACTAAAATGTTACTAAATATATTGTATATAATAATAGGTGTGGCGGTGGTGCTCTGGGGAGCAGACCGACTGACCGACGGAGCCGTGGGACTCGCAGCTAAAATGAATATCCCACAGATAGTTATTGGATTCACAGTAGTCGCAATGGGCACATCGATGCCCGAATTTTTTGTAAGCCTTGTGTCGGCAATCAACGAGACACCCGACCTTGCAGTGGGCAACGTTGTGGGGTCCAACATTTTTAATACGTTGCTGATAGTGGGAACCGCCGCAGTGGTGGCTCCGATGGTTATCTCCAAAACTACCGTTAAGAAAGATATTCCATTCGCAGTGCTTGCATCTGTATTGCTATTTGTTTTTGGATTAGATAATTATATCTCAAGAATTGATGCCGCAATTCTTACTGCAGTGTTTATCTTCTTTATGATTTACACCGTGCGTACTGGTATCAAAGGTGCAGCCGAAAATAAAGAAAAGGCAACTGATGCAGAGCCTGACAAAAAGACGATGCCTGTTTGGAAGGCCATTTTGTTTGTGCTCCTGGGTCTTGCCTGTCTTGTCTTTGGTAGTAATCTATTTGTAAATGCGGCTACCGAAGTGGCAACTGAATTAGGAGTATCTGAGGCAATTATAGGTTTAACAATAGTTGCCGGCGGAACATCATTGCCCGAACTTGCTACTAGTGTGGTGGCTGCCCGCAAAGGTGAAAGTGCAATTGCTATGGGCAACGTTATCGGATCAAATGTAATGAACATTCTAATGATTATAGGCATCACTGGCGTTATCTGCCCGATGCAGGTTAACGGCATAACAATGATCGACTTAGGTGTTCTTTTAGGCAGTATAGCTTTGCTTTGGCTGTTCTCGTTTACCAAATACAAGGTAGAACGTTGGGAAGGCGCCTTATTGTTAGCAATATTTGCCGGATATATGTCGTGGCTTATTAGTTGCGCCATTTAAATTTGACATCAATTTATGAAACCAAAATATAATAAATTCGAACAATATATAAAAGATTATCTTCCCGAAGATTTCTTCTGCGGATTGTATATTTTGGATAAAAATTTGTTAGTGATATATCAGCGTAGCATTTTGATAATTAAAAATGCAGTTGACGGACCTCCGCAAGAACCGGAGACTTTTATCGAAATGCAGGATTATTACAGTTATGAACCGCCCCAGATTGTGCGAGATCATCGCGGAAGAATTTGGTGCAATATTGGCGGAAGAATGTTCTTTAAACAAAATGTTGACGACAAGTGGACCGAAACTCAAGGTTTTCATATAGGCGATGCACCTCCATTAGTAACCGACAAAGGTTTGATAGTGTTTTCAACTAATTATCAACACGATACTCAAACAGAGGGTGTGATATTATTTGATCCTGAAACGGCTAAGGCATCTTTTTTACCGGTGAAGGGATTGGGCAAATCGCCAATACCTACACGTCAACTGCCTGATGGACAACTGGAAATAACCAACGCTACTACTTTGGAACATAAATTGTTGGATATAAGTACTGTATGATAGAAGAGAATGAACATATAGAAAAAAAGCCACAACCGGCACCTCAACCTCAACCTGAGGGATTGCAGCGGTATTGCAGATATTTCGGCGTGCCCGGAGGTCCTGAACGTAATACTGCCGCCAGTTTCTACGAGGAGCGGTGGGTAAATGAAGGTGGCATTTTTCCGTTAGATGAGTACGAAGAATATGGATTGCAAGATTTTGAAGCCGACGACGGCGTGCCCATCACTCTTAAGGCAATGCTCTTTAACCGTTACCACTTGAGCAACGGTTTTTATCCCGAAATTGCAGAAATGTTTAAAGAATGGTATGCCCGGTTTTATATTGGCGAAAAAGGCGAATAACCCCTCAAATGTTCACATTAACAAATCATTACATATAAAAATGAAAAAAAATATCCTCTTGCTGTTAGCACTTATATTGACAATCGGCTGCACAGCACAGAAAAAATCCAAAGAATACACTGTAACAGGCACTTGCACTCTATCGTCAAACAACGATAAGGTGTATCTTTGCCGTATTGTCAGCAATCAACTCGACATTGTGGATTCAACTGAAATAGCTAACGATAAGTTTATTTTCAAAGGCTCATTCGAAGGCGCTGATCTTCGTGTAATTGTGGCTTTTAAAGGAACTGCTCCTGTTTCGCAGGCACTTATAGTGCTTGAAAACGCTGATATTTCGGTAACAATGCCAATTGGACAAACCGAGCCTGTGGTTTCGGGTAGCAAAAACTACGATTTGTATATGGAATTTACTCGCAACAATGATTATTATACAAAGAAAGCTCAGCTTTTTTGGGCGGCAATTTCCGACCAAAATATCTCTTTAGATGAACGTGTGGCACTCAAAGATTCTTTTGACATATACAACAACAAGAAAAACGCATATGCCGGAGAGTTTATCTATTCGCACATTCCTGAAAACATCAGCGACTTGCTGCTAAGGTATTGTTACAACGATCTTAACGAGAGCGACAAAACTCGTATCTTAGCCAAAATGAAAAAAGAGATGCCCGACTCCCCCACCTATAAAATTATTACCGAGGAGTTGCGTAAAGCTGCAGAAATGGCTGTGGGTAAGCAGATTAAAGATATTACACTCAACAATATGGAGGGCAAGCCGGTGAAGCTTTCCGACGTGTATTCCAAAAACAAATATACACTAATCGACTTTTGGGCATCGTGGTGTCGTCCGTGTTTGATGGAGATGCCAAATGTGATTCATCAGTATGCTCTCTATCACGATAAAGGATTTGAAATCTATGGTATTTCATTAGACAATGCAAAAACCAACTGGCAAGCTTGTGTGCAACGCTATTATATGTCGTGGATTCAAGTGTCGGATCTAAAAGGATGGCAGTCGGCAGCTGCTGCACAATACAATATCAAGGCAATTCCTTCTATGATTCTTGTGGATCAAAAAGGAACTATTGTGGCTAAGGATCTTCGTGGCGAAGAACTTGCAAAAAAATTAGAAAACCTTTTTAAATAGAAATAAAATGAAAAAAATGATTTTTGCGGCTATCTCGGCAGCCGCTCTTTTCTTGGCATCATGCGCAGGAATACCCAAAGAAGTGGCAACAACACCCGAAGGCGGCAACCCGCTTTCATTTACCGGCAAAGGTAAAACCGTAACCGTAAACCTTGTTTCAAACAAAACCACAGGATATTCGTGGCAGTATACAATACGTAAACCAAATGTAGTAAAGGTGGTGAGCGAAGAATACAAAGAAGATGCTCCCGACCCACGCATGATGGGTGCAGCAGGCAAAGGCGGCACTCAACAATATGTGTTTGAAGCCACTGCTCCCGGCACTGCAACAGTTATTTTTGAACACAAACAGCCGTGGAAAAAAGGCAAGTCGGCCGGAGCTCGCATTATGCTCATAATGGTTGACGACAATCTACAAGTGTCACCTGCCGAAGTTCAGAGATAATGAAAATACTTGTATTCTCGGATATTCACGGTTGCGCCTCGGCGTGCGAAAAGGCCATTGAGCAATTTCAATTGCGCAACTGCGACAAGATGCTAATTCTTGGCGATATACTTTACCACGGACCACGCAACAATATTCCCAAAAACTACGACCCAAAGGCTGTGGTTTCAATGCTCAACCCATTGGCTGACAAGATTATGGCGTGCCGAGGCAATTGTGATGCCGAGGTTGACCAAATGCTTCTGCAATTTCCCGTTATGGCTGATTATGTGCTTATCAACGATTGTGGCAAAACTATTTTTGCCACTCACGGACACGTTTATTCGCCGTTGAAACCCGATGAAAGCACATGTATTGTTGACGGTTCAAAATTACCTCACCTTTCGGGGGTGGATGTGATGTTTTACGGACATACACACGTTCAGGAACTTCGCATTCAAAACGGCTTAACAATATGCAACCCCGGCTCAGTCTCAATTCCTAAGAACGGACAGCAACCGGGGTATGCAGTATGGGATAACGGTGAAGTATTAGTAATGAATTACTAAACGGAAATCCATTGAGGGTGGAACTTCTTCAGCAAAATCGCTGTAAGCCACTCTCACTGTGATAAATCCGGGTTCAATGTCGTACATTGTGGTTCGATCCCAATAAATATATACAGGTTCGATTACACCAGTATTTGGATTCGTTTCTTCTCCTGTTTTTTCACGTTCGTGTACAATGTAGGGCAATTGATATTGGAAGTCATTTTTCTCTGATAAGTCCCAACAGTAAACACTGATATCAGCATTTAAACTGATTTCTTCTTCAAGTTCGGGTACTTCTGTAGTAAAATAGAAATAACAATCATCAGCGTTGTACTCCCATTTTTCGCTGGCTACTGACCAATCTTTTGTAATTGAGGTGAATGATTTACCTGCCGGACCCATCGGACCTTCAGGACCTGCCGGTCCTTCGCAACTTTGTGTCATAACTGCTATCGCTGCTATGCACATAAATGTAAACAATCTTTTCATATTCGTTAATTATTTAGTAAGTTTATAAATTTGGTTAAATATCTGTGAATTAGCATTTATTTTGTCTTCGCCTCCGTAAACGCATACGCTTCCGCACTCTTGAAATTTGCGCAAAATGGTGGCGGCTTTTTTTACATCGTCAATTGTGGTGTTGAGTATCTCATCGCGGGTCTTCTGAATCTTGGCAATTGTGCGGCCAGTTAGGTAACGACCCAGCGCCGTGTTGGTACGCTGTGCCACTGTCATCGGTTGGTCGATGTTTGATATTGTACCTATAATATATTTCAACATTTCGTCGGGTTCAATGTCGAGTTGTTCTACAAATTGAGCCACATTGTTGTATACGTTTAAAGTTTCTGCAAGGTTCGGATCACGGTAACTTGAAAAATTCATAGTGCCGTCGAAGGCTATCTGGGAAAAACATCCGTATGCTCCTCCCCTAACTCTAATGGCATTGTGCAAATAGTTGAGCGATAGTATTTTGCTCAAAACATTCATAGAACCGGTCCATTTAAAATCCGACTTGTTGAAGTTAAACGACTTGATAACATACTGCACCTTGCTTGAGCCGGTAAACGCTTCGTTTCTTGGCGTGAGGTTAAACGGCCACTCGGGCCAACTCTGCTGTTGCGAAGGTAGTTTTTGGAAAACTTGGTCGTAAAGCGAAATCATTTTTTCGCGGTCGGATTCTTCGCTGGCAATCACCATTTTAAGGTGATTGCGGTTTATTAATGTGGAGTATGTTTTTTGGAGATTTTCAACAAGGCTGTCTACCTTTGAGTCGAAATTTTCGTTGAGGTCTTTGATAAAATAGAAATACTCAATACCTTCTACAAACTCGTTGATATACATGCTCTTATCGTAATACGAGTCGGCACGGTTGCGAACCAATGAATATGGCGATGCCGAAGCTTCGGATTCAAGTTGCGAGGCAATGCGTGTAACCATCTCTTTTATGCGTTTGCGGTCGGTGAAGAGCGTGCGCAGAGCGGTTTCTTCAATAAGCGAAATGGCTTTTTCGGCGTTTTCAACGAGTGCTTTGGTAGAGAAACAGAACTTGGGAAAACAATCTTTTTCGCCATTTTTAACGGTAGAATATACACTAAAAGTGGTTGAAAATCCGCCGGTAACGGTTTTGAACATTGTGTCGAGAGCCTCGTACTTATAGTTTTCGGTGTCGAGTTTGCCGATAAGTTCGCTCAAGAGTGCAAGATATGGCAATTGGGCAAATTCCAAAGTTCTGGCTTCGAACATAAAATTGCAGTATACAATGCCGTTGGTGGCATCTTTGCGACAAATAATTTCTGCGTTGTCGCGTGTTAAAACCTCAACGGGCAAATCCTCGGCGTTCGGATTTAAATCTTCGCGACTGAGTGTGGGTATACATTTAAGTTGTTCAGGTGTTTCCTCGGTGTTTTGAAACTCGTCTAACTCTTTGGTATCGCGGATAAGTTGGTCGATTTGTTCATCTGTTAGAGAGTTTTTGTAATCGGCTAAAAGCTTTGCAGTTTTAGCTTCTGCCTCCTCTTCCATACCGGCTTTTGGTGCAAGTGTGGTGAGCAGCGAATGAGGATTGTTGATGAAATATTTCTTGATTATTTTTTCAAGATAACCTTGCTCAATGTCTTTTTTCAATTCGGCGAGCACGTCGGGAATTTCAAGATATTTGATAGCATCGTCGTCGTAAAGCCACGGCATAATAAGTTCAAACAGTAGTTTGATGCCTTTTTGTGCATCGTTGCCCTCACGGATTCCAAACTCGCGACGATTAACAACTGCATTTACAGTTTCGTGATCGATTCCGTTTTTAACCACGTTGTTTAACGTGTCGAAAATCAATTGTTTGAATTTTTCGCCGTCAGCTGCGTTGCACTGATGAGCTGTGAAAGTGAACACAGGTTGTTGCGAGTTTTCAAACGAAGCATCAATATCGCTTCCTAATCCTGAATTTTGAAATGCCTTACGTATTGCGCCAGATTCTTGATACACAAGCACATCGGCGAGAATGTCGATAGCAAGGCAAAGTTTGGTGTCGGTATTGAGACCTGTTACAAAACTCAACGACAAATATGATTCAGAGGCGGAGTCGGTTCCTTGTGCTGCTGAATAATAGCCTGAAATGGTTTTTGGAGCGTCGAAAGGTTTTTGCAAAGGAATGCTGTAATCGTAGCCATTGATTTGATATTTCGACAGATAGTCGCGGTCTAAGATTTCAAGTTCCTTCTCAAAATCGGCATCACCGTAGAAATATACATATGCGTTTTCGGGATGGTAGAATTTTTTGTGAAACTCAATAAACTTTTCTTGTGTAAGTTTTGTAATTTCAGAAGGATAGCCGCCTGAGCATTTGCCGTATCCGTTGTCGGGAAATAATGTTTGACAAATACGGTAGTCGAGTTCGCGCATAGGATCGCTGAAAAAGCCCTTCATCTCGTTGTAAACCACGCCGGTATAGGCAGGTTGTTCGTCGCGCGAGTTGAGCATAATTCGCCAACCTTCTTGTTTCATAATTCGAGGGTCGCTGTAAATCAATGGGTTGAACACAGCATCCAAATACACGTCCATCAGGTTGAAATAATCCTTTTCGCAAATGCTTGCCACGGGATACATTGTAAGTTCGCCGCCTGTCATAGCGTTTAAAAAAGTTGACAATGAGCCTTTTAGCAGTTGGTCAAAAGGACTTTTGACGGGATATTTTTTTGAACCGTTTAACACTGAGTGCTCCATAATGTGAGGAGTACCGCAGTCGTTGTCGGGTTGGGTTTTAAAAGTGATGCAGAATGTCTTGTTCTTGTCGCTATTGGCAATCTTTACAACACGTGCGCCGCTTTTTTTGTGGCGGAGCAGATAAATGTCGGCATCGGCGTATTTTACAAAACATTTGTCTAAAAGTTCGTAATTATTGTTCATTGATTATTGATTTTGAATAAGTTTGGTAATTTCGGCAACCTTTTCGTCGAGCAGTTGCTTGGTTTTTGCCTCGCACAGCAGGCGAAGATAAGGCTCGGTGTTGCTCTTGCGGATATTGAGCCACCAATCGTCGTATTCCAAACGGTATCCGTCGAAATCTAAAAATACATTCGGTTCTTTTTGTGATACATAGAATTTTATAACGCGTTCCATAGCGCCGTCTTTGTCTTCGATTTTGAAATTGATTTCGCCTGAATTGTCGTAACGGCGAATTTCGTCAACAAGGTCGGCAAAGGTACGTCCCTCTTTTTTTACCTTGGCTGCCACCTGCAACATAATGCTACCGGCAAGCACACCGCTGTCGGAGAAAAAGAAGTCGCGGAAATAGTAGTGACCGGCATATTCGCCACCATATAATCCGTTGATTTCGCGGAGTTTAGGTGCTGCGTTGGCGCGTCCTACTTTCCAAATATATGTTTCGGCACCAAACTTGGCAAGATACTCTTTTACCGAGTTTGATGTACGAATGTCTTCGATTACGAGTCCCGATTGATGTTTTTCTTCAAAGAAATAGCGACCCATAGCGGCAATAATCAAATCCGGCGGCACGTGACGACCTTTGTTATCAACAAATACCACACGGTCGGCATCGCCATCGAAAACTACGCCAAGGTCTAAACCGTTGTCTTTTACAAAGTTCTGCATTTGAACGGTGTTTTTGGGCAACAGCGGATTGGGTTCGTGACAAGGAAAATCACCGTCCAATTTTTCGTTGATATATAATGGAGCATCGCCCCAAATATCTTTGGCAATGATAGAGCCAGCACCGTTGGAGCAATCTACACCTATTTTCAATCCGTCTAATCCGGCAAAATATTTCTTTTGAAATGCTATGTAATCGGCTTTGATGTCTTTGGCAATTACGTTACCTTTTTTAGCAACTGGTGTAACGGGTTGATTTGTAGCGTAATCGAGCAATTTTTCTAATCCTGTGCCGAGACCAACGGGCAATGCGTTTTCGCGCGAAATCTTTAAACCGTTGTATTCCTTCGGGTTATGACTTGCCGTAATTTGAACGCCTGCCTTAAAATTGTAGTTGGCAGTGGCAAAATATACCATCGGCGTGGTGGCGAGACCAATATCGTAAACATCTGCACCAGCGTCTGTTATGCCTCTTAAAAGTGCTTTGTGAATTTCGGGCGATGAGTTGCGACCATCGCGACCAACTATAATTTGTTGTGTTTCAAGAAGTTTTGGGATAAAAAATCCAATTTTGTACACGTCGTCGGCATTGAAATCCTTGTTCCAAATGCCACGTATGTCGTATGCGTGAAATGCGTTTTTCATAACATTCTGATTTAAAATTGTTTATAATAGTTCAACTCCGTTTTCGGCTACTGCCTGATAAAACTGCGGGTCGATGTTAAATTCTTTTTTGTATGCCTTGGCAATGGTCTTTTTAAATTCTTCGGCGTTTTCTGCCTTTACGAGACTGATGGTGCATCCTCCAAAACCACCGCCCATCATACGTGAACCAAGCACATAATCCATTGATTCTGTTTGTGATACAAGAAAATCAAGTTCTTTGCAACTTACCTCGTACATTTGGCTGAGTCCGTAGTGACTTTGATAGATAAGTTTGCCAAATTCCTCAATTTCACCATTGTTGAGACTTTCGCACGCCTTGGTTACTCTTTCGTTTTCTTCTATTACAAAACGGCAACGGCGATATATGGTTTCCGAAATATTGCTCTTAATTTCGTTAATCATATCTAATGTACAGTCGCGTAGTGATTTAACTTCCGGGTGAAGAGCTTTTACCTTGGCAACCCCCTCCTCTACTTCGCTGCGGCGTTTGTTGTATTCGCTCGAAGCCAATGAGTGTTTAACCATAGTATTGCTGAGAATAAACACATAACCGGGAATGTTGGCATTGGCATATTCGTGCTGCAACGAACGGCAATCGAGTTTGATACATTTGCCTTCTTTGCCAAAAATGCTGGCGTATTGATCCATAATGCCGCATTTTACACCTACATACTCGTGTTCGCTCTGCTGACCAATCTTTGCCATCTCTAACGGTGTGATGTTGAGATTGTTGAGTTGCGAAATTCCAAATGCTAAACCACTCTCCAATGCTGCCGACGACGACATTCCCGAACCAACAGGAATATCTCCGCCAAACACACAGTTGAATCCCGATATTTTGTAGCCTCGCTGCTGAATAATCTTGGTAACTCCAAAAAGATACGAAGCCCATTGCAAATCAGGTTTTTGCGTGTCGTTAAGACTAAACTCACATTGTTGCTTAAAATCTGTAGAATAGAGATTTACCTTATTGTCGTTGCGACGACCGATGGCAAAATAGATAGCTGCTGGAACGGCAGCCGGCAACACAAAACCTTCGTTATAGTCGGTGTGTTCGCCTATAATGTTGATACGACCTGGCGCACGTACGGCAATTTTTTCGCCTCCGAATTTTTCGTCGAAGGTTTTTTCAATATGATTTAAAAGTGTATAGTTCATTTTGTTGCGATGTTTTAGTAATTCATTGTAAATGAGCAAACCCGACCAAGCATCGGTAGC
>JAEEGL015540781.1_pt1 | contig 12870 bp, 15 predicted proteins | sample 9134231 | NCBI WGS metagenome assembly JAEEGL01 (sample SAMN16246548, study PRJNA631951) | gut metagenome | biome: gut microbiome; feature: rumen; material: fiber-attached | host: Bos | place: Iran: Karaj | collected 2018-10
CGGATACAGCACCGATCAGAGATCTTGAATGGGGCATCCACAAGAGGCCACCATTTTTTATACATCTGTCTGAACTGTGACGGCTTGCCGTCTTTTCCTATTCCATTCAAACGGTCGATAGCCCATTTTTGGTCTTTTCTTGCCGCTTCAATGAGTGCTGCCACATCCTTACTGGGAAAGTTCCATCCGCATTCATCAATAATTTGTTTGATGGTCCCTTCCGGGCGAAGTCTTACGATACCGTCCTTTTCTTTCACAAAAGCGCGTACCTGAGGATATTCCATGGGAGTATCAATAAAGACTCCGGGAACATTAGGATACCACTTTCTTGTTATGTGCCGAAGCACAGTAGAGTCTTTGCCGCCGGAGAAACCATAATAAACCTGATCTTCTCCATAAAAATCGACAAATTCTCTTACTCTTTGCTCTGTCATCCTGACTTTCACGTTCAAAGGTAAAGCCTGACGCATTCTTAAATCATCAGCTGACATTGCATTAATCCTTTTAGACATAAACACCACTAACGAAATTCTTCGTTTCGTGGATAAAGAGCGCCCCGGGCCGTTCTCAGTTTGTCATTTAAGCAGTTCTCATTTCAACTGCGCCCACTCCTCTTGCCGTTTTTATATGTACACTTACATCACTTTAGGTTGTACAAAACCTCGGTTTACCGAGGATTCGTTTATTCCTTTCCGCCAATTACCGGCTTAAGCTGATCCGCTGACACAATAGTCTTGAACCCGCCATCTTCAATGACGATGTACTTAACTCCGATCACAGATTTTTTTACGATCTCTTTTACTCTTCCCGATTGAAGTTCCTTGTGGAATCCGTCTTTAACAAAGACTCTGTCTCCTACTGAGAATCTTTTTAGGGTTTTAAGCATTGCGCCCCCTTTCTGCCATGGCTTGGTCGAGCATAGCGTCGATAGCTTCATCATCCGGCCATGACATATCTTTAAGACGAGCAAAGTACTTATCTTCTCCGGCTTTGAGCTTCTTGATGTCTTCCGGCGTTTCGATGCTGAAAAGGTCACCCACGCATGCGCTGCATTTCGATCTTGCGTCCGTAATACGTACATCCAGGCGAAATCCGTCGCCGTCAACAAAGTAATTTTCAGCCTCTGTGAAGTATTGATATTCGTCTTCTGACGTCACAAAAGCAGGGATATCCCACATACCGAAGCCATAGACTGCGGCATCCGGAAATGCTTTCTTGAGCTCGTCGACCATCTGTGGTTCATATTTCTCGCATGCCGAGAATCGAGCAACATTTGTATAGCGCTGTCCTCTTTCAAACTTGACTCCGCCGATGCATTCTCCGCCGAGACTCTTTTCGACAGCCCATTTGAGAAAATTATCTTCGTCTACGTTCACGACCATGTATTCGGAATGGCCATTTGCGTATGAGGCGAAGTCAAGTTGGACGTCTTTTTTAGTCTGTTCAACCAATTCTTCGATTGATTCTGACGCTTTGTTTTCGTCGGTTCTAACCAATCCAAGTTTAGCAAGTTCTTCTTCGCTGGCACCTAAGTAATCAGCAATATCTTTGATTGAAAGGCCATGTTCAGCCATAAAACCTATTGCCTTATAAGCAATAGTAAGTAGCCTGTCGTAACTGTGGGCTTTTTCCTCCATGTCTTCTGAAGAACTCAGCGCAATATCGCCGCAAGTACCCAGAGCAAGCTCAGCAATTTTCTCATCGTCGAAAGATCTTACCGCCTTATCCGGCGCAAAGAAAAAGATCTCTTCGTCGATGTGTTGTGCCTCGCTCGATACGTAGTTATCGTTTTCGTCGAACAAAACTTTGTTAAGATCTTCTGTCGAAATAAGCTCTTCGCCGTAGCCCGGGATATCCACCATCCTCGTCGGGTAAGAGACACCACGGAATGTGATCTCACCGAGGTTAATTCTCGGCGCCGTGTTTTTGTTTGTTTTTGGTATCATTTTGTATTTCTCCTTTCATTAAGATTTGAAGATAATATGTATTCCGAACGACGGATTAACAAACGAAAAAAAAGACCTTCCGCAATGTGAGGCAGAAGATCTTTTACTTGAATACTGTTTGTTATGCGTTTGCTATCGCAAGACCGAGGGTATCGTTTACGTACTTATACAGATAGTTTTTAATGATACTCTTGGCAAACGACGCGATCGCCTGTGTAACGCCGTTTCCAACCTGTTGCTGGCGGTCATTGAGGGATCCTAAGAACTTAAAGTTTTTATCCAAGCCCATAATGGCACCTGCTTCTGCGACGGAAAGGATCCTGTTTTCACGCGGATGGATCAGGTTGAACTTTCGCCAGTTCGCTATAGTCACAGACGGTTCGTTTTCATCCAGTCGACGGTAGATATTGGAATGTCTGTCAAGCTCTTTCATTTCCCGGATATTTTTGTAATTTCCGCCCTGAGGCACTTGGGCCATCTTTGCGACGGTTTCGGGTGATGCTTTTGTGACGTCGGTATAATTAAACCACTCCGCCGTTACCTTTTTAAGTGCATCGCCGACGGTCTTTTTGTTTACCAACTCGACGTTAGGGATTATTACCTTTCCGATAGCCTTGACGGAACCGATCAGCACCATCCTCTTTCTTTTACTATATCCGCCTACTTCCCAGTCATTTACGACGGAGTAAGTGATATTGTACTCGCTAAGGTCTGTAAGGACTTTTTGGAGGTACTTGCCTGCCTCTTTCGTGATGAACTGCTCGACGTTCTCGAGCAGGAACATGAGCGGTCGTTTTGCTTTCACGATCCGGATGTAGTCATCAATCAAGAGGCGTTTAGATACGTCCTGAGCGGTGTTCCCTGCACGGTTTGCATTGGAATACCCCTGGCAACACGGGCCACCGATGATGAGTTCTGCATTTGGAACATCGTTCTCATCCAGATCCCTGATATCCATACATTTTATATGGTCTCCGATATTGGCCTTATATGTTTCACAAGCGGACTTGTCAAAATCCACTGCGAATTGCAGGTCGAAGGATCCATCTTTATGGAATGGATAATCGAGAAGACCGGCTCCTGAAAAGAGCGATATGGTATCAAACACATAGGACACATCCTCACGTGTCTTCCGAGAGAAAAGCCCGGATGCTTCTAACATATCGGACAGAGCCTTGTTATCACGTTCAAGCGTCTGTTTATCGATTTCAAAAGTGATATTGTCTGACCGGTCTATGAGATCTTTGATCTCGGGCTCAGTCATGCCGGAGATATTTACGGAAGTCTTTATGATATGGACTACGATCTTATTATCCAGGATCTCTACTTCCATATATCTTCCCATAGACATCGCATTTTTGATCTCTTCATTACGGAGATCTACCAGCGGCTTATTCTTGGTGCCTTTTCTGGAAAACTTATACCTTCCTTTCGCATCAGGGAGAAGGATAACTTCGGAAGTTTGGTTATCGATTATGTACCGATAGTGGCCTCCTGCCTTAAAAGTTTCATTCTCCTTAAAGGAAAATGTAAGACCTCTCTTACTGATCTTTATTTTCATGTTTGTTCCTCCACTAAAGAAATTCTTTCGAATCAAATAGCGGCCGGTTGTATAACCTGTGTAAATGTGTTACGAATCCTCTGATGGATATTTCCAATATATTTAGGATCAATTTCCATTGTAAGGAACCGTCTTCCACATTCTATTGCTGCACATGCGGTGCTGCCACTTCCCGCGAACGGATCAAGGATCCACTCATTCGGGGACGTGGAATTTTCGATGTAGTACTTTAACAGTTCTAACGGCTTTTCGGTTTCATGTACCTTTGTGCCGATTATGTTATTAAACTGATGTACTGTCATTGAACCACAACCGTTGATCGCTCTGGCCTTACCCTTTCTGGCAAGAACTACATATTCGCAATTTTTCATATACCAGCGGTTGGGTGTAGCATTATTCTTCTGCCATACCAAAAGGTTGTGTAATTTGAATCCCACGTCTTCCATTGTCTTCATTACTTCCTGCAGATTGAGGAAATTAGTAAAGACGTACGCATGAGCACCTTCCTTTAATAACCGGAATGCCTCGGTTAGCCAATCTCTAAGATTGACATCATTGAATGCGAAAATTTTTCCATCATTCTTCGCAAGCATTCCTTTAGGTGCGTTCGTATTTTTATTGCCACCGCTGATCACCCTATAGGGCGGATCGGTCAGTAGACAGTGAAAGCTCTCGGCTTTATACCGTTTCATAATCTCCACGGCATCTCCGGACTGGAATATTCCACGGATGGATTCGGCATGATTTTCCAAAGCCTCCAGATTACGAAAGTTTGTCACGTTTGCATATAGCCCGGGTGTAATGCCTTCCGCTGCAACTTCTGTATGATAGAAATGTAACTCATTTTCTCCATCATAGTAATCTGCGGAGTAATTAACGACGTTTTTGCCATTCTCATCATTTCTGCATGAGAATATCTCGATACATGAATAAATACCTTTGCCTACACGTCCAAACGACGGTTCGGGATTATCTTTTAAGTATCTGTACATGTTACCTCTGATTGCTTCATGCGAGTGCTCAGGTATCGACTCGTAGATTTCCTGCAACGAAAGCTTCTTTTGTGAATTTAATAAGGCTACTACCTTTTCTATAATTGTCATTGTTATCCTTTCCGACAGCCACGAGGGCTGTCTTTAAACAGCCCTTATGAGCGGAATGGTTAATATAGCGTCGGGTCGTTCTTTACCCGGAACGCGATCAGGTCAAAAATATATTCGGCCATCATGTTATTGCCGAGTTCCCAATCCTGATAGGTCCGGTAAGGAATTTTAAACGCCGCCGCAAATTCTTTCTTACTCTTTCCGGTCAAAGTTCTCATGCTTGTGAGCCGTTCACCCAAAGTCGGGTCATCGTTTTTTACGAAAAGAATAAACCCGGCAGGTTTGAAGCCATGTATGCTTTTCTCATTAAACATGAACTCCGGCTTCTTAAATGTTTGCAGCTTGTTTGTAAGAGCGTCATGCCATCTTTCGTAATCCAGGACATGGATTTCGCTATCAAGATAAAATATACCGGCGCTACGTTGAAAGTTTGTGTTCTCGCCTACAACGCATTTTTGTTCTTCGCGGATTTCAGCTTCTTTAGCTTTCGGATACCAGAAATATTCTTCGAGCCAATTGTTTCTACTACCCGCATTGGTTGCCATAAGGTATCTCTCCATCAGCAGCCTCCTTTTGTGCGATCGATAAGTTGACCAATGTTCCATTCGGTAAACTCTTCTTCGCCGTCGGCGTTAATCACATTTCTGATCTGCGCAAAGCTGTAATCATCAGCTTTTGTAAGGAAAATGTCTTCGCCGAGAATGTGGCCGTTTTCTTCCGTTTCGATCCGGATCTCCTCTTCAACCTGTTTCTTGAGTTCAGCAACGGCTTCTTCTTCAGACGAGAAAAGGTATACAGGACATTCGGAATTAAACGAATGATAAACAGAAAGAACGCAGAGCTTTGATATGTCTACCAGTTTGCCCTTGCCATATACGATCTTTCCTGATTCTTCATGCCATTCATGAGCCTGAGGATCAAACAGCAACGCCCAGTTGGTATCGTCTTCACTGTTAAATCTTATCTCTCCGGCAGAGATGAAAGGGACTATGGCATTAAGCCACTCTTTCACTTCGCCTTCGCTGTATTCATCGTGCATGAAGGTGATCCATAATGTATGGCCGTCCACTTCATACTCAAATTCGCTGTGTTTGGTAAGAGGTAGGGCTTCCACCGCATTTTTGATGGCGTCGGCGGTAATCTCCGGTTTGATTATGGCTTCTCCGGCGCCGTGATAGTAATAATTCATATTTTGCCTCCTTAAAGAAAATACCGCCCGTCGGCGGTAACTATTGTTATCCGCCTGAGGGCAGAACCTCTCGTCAGAGGATTTCGTGTTCATCCAAGAATATGAGCGTAATCGATCTGTGTGAAATCGATATACTCAAGCGTCATTATCTGACCGAACATGTTCATGAATCTTTTGCTGATCCTAACGTGATTCGCCAGATCGGGACGTATCTCTGTAAAGAATCGGATGAATTCTTCAGGGGTTACAGGACAGCCTGTCCTTTCAAGATGTGTTTTCCAACCGCCGAGAATAATATAAACGTCTTCGGGCGTTTCATTTCTTAAAAAAGGGAATGCTCTTAAAACATTTTCCAACTGTTCCTGTGCGAGGTCGTTATCCTCGATCCCGAATGCTTCAAAAAATCTTTTGCTGGAAGCCAACATAGCAGCTCCTTTTTTTTTAGTAAGTACATTCGTGGTGCAGAAATGGGGAGATTTCTCTCCCCTTCCCGCTTTTTCTTTCTCAGTTTTTTGTCGGAAGTTATAAAGCCTTCGACGGGTGTGTCTTTGGTGTTCAAACCGCTTCGGCGAGGGATTCAGCCTTTGTTGCTACGCGGCGGAAATCTTTGCTCTCAGCGTCGTAATAGTATACGCTGTCTGCAAGGAAATCTTCAGCACTGACAGCTGTGGCATTTACTTCGCACACGGTTTCAAGCAACGTTTCGGCGGTACCAATCTCCGTATCCTGCTTTACCGCCAGAACTTCGTGTCTGGACGAAGGCAGGATATAAAAGCTGCCGCCGAGCATTTTTGAAAGACGCTCAAAAACTCCGTCATAGAAGATAACTCCTGCGCCGTCGTTGTTCGTTTCCGACGTAACGACGAGGATATTGTCTTCTTCGGGAGTCGGGTCTCCAAAGGCGGCCGGCGCAATCTCTCTGAGCGTTCCACCCATGGTTTTTACCTTAACAGGGGCGTTCTTGGGAGATGCGATGACGGCGTCATTCAGAACATCTTCGGCGGAAAGGCCGTTAGTAAGCATTTCGTTTTTTACAACGATGCTTGAGCGGCCATTTTTATCGTCCTCCAGCAAATATCTTGCATAAAGGGCGAGATCCGTTCCGACGATTTTGTGAGGCACTCCGGCGAGGAAGTCTTCGTTACCCTTAACTCCGACGAGTGACAGGATAAGCTTATCCTTCATTGCGTTGTAGTTGTTAAGGGTTTCGATGTCGAAACCATTCGTCGGCGCATTTTTAAGTGCGCGGCGGACGGTCTGTGCGATTTCATCTGCGACCTTGTCGAGACTCTTTCCGTCTTCGATCATCTTTTCAAAAAGACGAACGTCGAGGGAAACACCGACTCTTTCGCCGGAAGGAGTGACCCTAAGCGCAGTATAGTTCTGATTTGCCTTGAGACAATCAACGAGTTCTACGTCGTAGGATACCCCCCCCTCGGAATTTTTGAGGTGGTTCTTTACTGCGGATACGAGGTCCGCTCTATTGATATTTTCCATCTTTTTTCTTTCTTCCGCCCCATTCGGGCAGATCCGGTTGGCTTATAGCGCCGGGCAGCCCGTAGGCGTGTTCGTGTTTTTGTGGAAAGCTTATGCCCTCATTTTGGAGACAATCTCCTGAAACCATTCTGTCTCTCGTACCTGATCCAGAACGTCATGTGCATCCTCCGTCATGCGACGGGACAGAAATTCGGAGATAGACTCCATAATGTCCTTCGCATAGTAGCTATACGCTGACTCTACGACGGACGTATCGCCCGCGATTATCCCCATAACAACAGGGACAACAAAAGCGACCATTAAGCCGGCCATACTCATTCTGGCCGAAAACTTAATTATCCGACCAAAAATGACGAGAGCCAGCTTGGCGTATCTGAACATCGACTTTGACGCCTTTTCAAGAGCGCACTCAATGTTCAAGTATGCGGCGTATAAAGATCTGTTAAAGGTCTTGCGCGCCGTTTTTTTTGTGGAAGTGGCGATAGCGTTTACCATGTTGCGCCCTCCCTCCAGGACGCGAGAAAGTCATTTCTCTCGTCCTCCGGCATCGAATTGATGTCGTCAATGAGGGCCTTCCATTCAGCCCTTCTTTTTTTCTCCTCAGTGATAGCGTCTACTATCGCGCCTCTCGCCGGCGCTGCAAGCAGGGCTATGCAGCTGAAGATGCCAAGGACGAGAATTTTTGTTTTCCACGCGGTGCTGTCGTAAACGATAATTCCGGGGAATAACATCGTCGCCCAAAGCAATGATGAAAATATTGCTGCGCCTATGATTGTGAAAGCGTAGCAAACCTTTTTGGTAACTTGAGCCACTTTATTATTTTCTCTTTTCATGTGGCTTCTCCTTTCTGTTCGTGAACCCTTTTTGGGCTTTCAACTGAGAAATACAAACAATATTCGGTTGTTTTCTCCGTTTTTATGTGAACACTTCCAATGTGTAATCGAATAAAATTATTAACAAAAAAATAAACGTCGTAATGAAACAGAGGCGTTATTAACTTCGGCTGCGGGGGTAAATAATTCCAAACGGCGAAAAATATAATGACTTACAGCGGAGAAGAACAATGACGGCGCAATACGCGTGACAAATGATTCCTATGACGCGACGTAAGCGGTGGTATACCTCCCCCAGATAAACTCGGTGAGAATATGCTGAAAGAATGTGTTTATATTTTATATTCACGAGGGAATATCTGCGAATATGTCGTGTACCCGCAATATATGAGATCAAAAAAAATATTGGAAGTGCCGCATCGAATACAAAGATCATGTAAGTTCCCATCGCATGGTCCTCTTTCGCCGTTATATATCATACAATACGACGGACTTGCTCGACACGGTATATTAAACAACGCCAAGAAGTATAACGACCATATATCGCAAATGGAAACGGAATTTTAGTAAGCTTAACAGGCTGTCACAGCATACGTTGAGGCAACATGGCTTTACTCCGTACAACGATGTGTATTTATCTTTTGGCAGCAGGAATTATCCCATACGGCGGAGGCTTCTTATTGACGATAAGGATAAAATCATACGGCGACAGGCGTCTATGATAAGTGAAGATTGTATCAGATTGTGTGACGCGACGTGTAGGATGTGCAAAGGCACTTGTATTACGACGGCAGGTACGTGACGTGGTGGCAGAAGCTCATTATTCAACGGCGCGCAGCGGTATTTTATACGATACGGCGAATGACATTATGTTAAACGGCGAAAAGCCTTATACATCGGCGGCGGTATATATTCCCTACGGCGACAGTCCTTATCAGGCAATTCGGCGGAAGGTATTATTACAAGCGTCGCAAGAAAATGTTCTCCTTTCGACGAGAAGTACCATGCTAACGGCGAAAGGACGCCGGACGGGAATGACATGAGATTATATGAACAGATGTGTGACGTGTTGTATGACGTATACGTACATACGGGCGTACATACGGCGAACGAGATAATAAAATACGGCGGAAGACTATATGCACAATGGTAGCGGCGAAGAATTTTATATCTTATAGGCGTTTATTTATTACACGACGTACGGTATTGAGCATTGCAACGACGTTGTGCATCAATTCATACGGCGAGGTTTTATGACCTACGGCGAAAGGAATGCCAGAATACGCCAGAGTCTTTATGAATTTGACGAAGGCAAACTATTGCATGGCGGAAGATTTATGGATCACGGCGGGAGGAAGAACCTGTCGCAAGACGAAGTCTTTATGTACTTCGGCGGAAGGCAATAAGCATAGACATACGACGAAATCTTACGGATTACGGCGGAAGGTAATAAGCGTAGTTATACGACGCGGGGCGGGAATAATACCCGTGGGCGGGATCTTACGACGGTCGGCGGGATGGCAAACCTCAGGGCTGTATGGTGGGTAGTGCCATGTTCGCCGTTATATATTACTTAAAACAAAAGTGCGCAAAATAACGCCATTTCATATAAATCAAAATGCGTATTTTGCGCCATTTCATAGCAAATAGATTTGCGCTTTGCACGGCCACTATCGGCTTCCTTTTTTTGTATATTCCTTTTGCATACGCATTTTGTATACGCCCTTTGCTTATGTGTGCCGCATATACATTTTGCATAAGCTTCTTGTTTATGCACTTTGCTTATGCAATTTGTTTATGCAAAACGTCTTTCGTTATACTTCCAATAGCGCGGTGCGGGATATTTTTCCTGGTAAGTATTGAAGGCCTCTTCTGTAAGAGTATTATGCCATCGCCACATTAGCTCTGCGTAGTCTTCTCCTATTCCCATTCGCCAGCCCAAAGTTGTTTTGGAGTACAACGAGAAGACAATCCAGCGAGGAAGTAAGTCTTCGGTAAATACCGGGGTGGCATCTTTGTTGAGTAACACTTCCCCGTAACGTTCGCATATATAATTTGCGTATTTTGTTAGTTCTTTGATTCCCTGTTTGATCTTTCTGATCTGGTCTTCCGGTAAATCCCAATTCGTTTCATCAAGAGGGTGTTTCTCCTTATCCTTAAGGGGAAGATGGTGAAATACGGACATATGATCGTCTCTACATTCGTCAATGCATAATGCTCGAATCTCTTCAGATACTGTAACAAGATGAGCTATCTGCTCATCTGTATATAACGAAGTCTTTCCGTCGCGAGGCTGATTGTACAAACCCATCTGTTGACAAGTTGTACAGGTCTTATCCCATCCAATTTTTTTACACCAGGAGCTTGTGCGGAACAATCTTCTGCAACGAAATAAATTGCAGATTGTACAGAACCACGTAGACGATGAAAATTTCGTAAGATATCCCTTCTCGCAGCAGCATGGTTCCCCATATTTGTTTTTAGGATTGAATTTGATTTTGATTCCATTGGTTCCATTATGACGATTAAAATTTCTAAACATTACACTACCTCTGTTTAATAGAAAAATTTTTTCTTTTTGTTTACCGAAGATTCTGTATTTACTCGAACATCCGTAAGAGGGCTTTTGATACCGGTTCGTAGACCGTATCAATATCGTGTAAGAATGCATTCCTGTCTATTACACCGTAATTCTTATGGAAATTATTAAGTAATACCGTAAGGGATGCCTTATCCATCTTTAACAACTTGATAACACTTTCTATATTCTGTTCCGCAGAAAGTTTTGTCTTCTTGATGTAGTTCAAAATATCAAAAAGATGTACACGGCTTGCTTCTTTCCAATATGTACATCCTGTATCAAAAAGACCTGACCGATTGAGAGAAGCATCTACGAACCGAAGTATAGCAGCCTCATCACAAAAATCATCAAAGGGTATATCAGTTACCTTTGTAACTTCACTTTTCTTGTCGGTTTTGTCCCAATATGGGTCACACTTATTGTCAAACATAATAAACTTAACAACTCCTTTCATTAACAGTAATTAGATATAGGTATGTTCATACATCCACTCCGCCACGCCGTGCATATGTGCTATTCGTTTATTTGTGATCTGCATCTCATACTGAGAAGAGGCATTCTACGTTCTATGCCAAATTCCTTCAGGTCTTCAATGGTTTTTGGGGTCATTACTACGTTTGGTTTATCCTTGATCAGAAAGAGAACAGGGTGTACTCCTGATTTCTGTCGTCGATCATAATTGCCTTACGCATTAAACCGTGACGCAAGTCTTTTGTGTCAATCGAAGGGGTGATACACTTCGATATCATATCAAGAGACGCATCATCAATTATTCCTCCACCCATAAGGATCTTGACGCCATAACGTCTGATAATACGAGCCTGTAACCCCTTATCTCCAAGCTGATCCAAACACTGTACGATCAGTGATACATCAACGGATGAAGGAAGAGAATCGAGCAACTGCTCTGCTCCGGATATCTTATAAGGGAGCATGTCGTCCATGTAAAAATGTATGTGCCCACATTTCGGACTTACTGTTGCACATGCCTCAAGCAACAGCTTTACAAACGCAGCCATTAACCGACCGTAACTTGACAGATCATGGAAAAAGTTCGGGATATAGATAAAAACCGCAATTTTTGAGGCAAAGAGCTCGGAAATATCGGGAAAATCTACGGGATCCTGTACAGTATTCGTGTCGCTTTGATGATCCTGCATGGCGTCAAGTTCAGAATAAAGGGATACGAGGCATGCGTCAGCCGTACTGTTTGCTGTAGCATGGAATGTCCTCCACAGGTCGCGAAATTCATTATCCTCCGGCAGACTATTGAAAAGACTGTAATCTTTCGAACTGAGCAGATCACACACGTCCTTGATCGTGACGCTTTCCTTCGTCTGCTTTAACGCACCAATTATCGCTGTAATTGCAAGACGCTCCATAGTTTCCCAAAAAGAATCCCCGCTTTCTTTGTGAAGCAGAGCCTGGCACAGTTCGGCGATTTCAGCCTGAGTCTCGACAAAGTCAAAGATGATCATGCCGATCTGCGCCGGATTGATCTGCACAATTTTGTAGCCTTTCTTTTCCAAGGTTTCGTGCGTGGTATTATACAGTTCACCATTGATATCGACTGTAACAAAGCTTGTGTCGCCCTGCAAGATGTTAGGGCGTACATATGCATATGTTTTACCCGAACCTGCAGATCCGATCACCAGAACGTTATTGTTAGCACCGTCCTTATGTCTTATCAACAGGCTGTCCGGTGTGCCTTTAGCTTTTTGAAGATGAATGTTTTTTGAATACATAAAGTGTCTCCTTTAAATAGTTTTGATATTTCTGTTATGGAAGAAAGCGCCCAAATTGGAACAATCACCAATCGCTACCCCAATCGGTGTCTCCGCTATCCCAAGAGTCGTAATCGGATGAACTGCTCGAATGATGAGCTTCCCAGTAATCGGAATAAGCGTCCGAATTAGTAAACTTATCACTCTTATCACCCCAGGAAGAAGACCAGCCTGTGCCTTTATAGGTCGAATCGGAGCCGTCATAGGATGCGTCGTACCTCCAATCACCGGAATCGTAACGATACCAGTTGTTGTTTAACCTATAGTACAGGTCGTCAGAGGTCTTATAATAACCGACAGGGTGTTTAATAAGATTAACAGTGTTTACAGTACCGATCAGCAGATACACACAAAAGAGTATCGTAGCAAAGGTGTA
>JAEEGL015991755.1_pt1 | contig 12870 bp, 14 predicted proteins | sample 9134231 | NCBI WGS metagenome assembly JAEEGL01 (sample SAMN16246548, study PRJNA631951) | gut metagenome | biome: gut microbiome; feature: rumen; material: fiber-attached | host: Bos | place: Iran: Karaj | collected 2018-10
GGATCAAGAACGACACTTCAAAGCAGTCAAAAACCAGTCTTGAGAGCGAGGTAGGGGATGTGTTCAGCATGCTTCTGGCACTGTGCAGGACGGTGGATGTGGACCTTTTCAAGGCGTTCAGAAACAAGGAGCTGGACAACTGCAGCAGGCACTGGGAATAGGGGAGAGATGCCCCGTCACAGAGGCCTGTTTTGCTTGACTATTACCGGCCTTTAATATATAATCGTCTTTAATCATTTATTAATATAATTATATCTTTTGGAGGAAACATGCTTAATTCGGAAAAGACCATGGACAAGATCATAGCTCTTTGCAAAGACAGAGGCTTCATCTATCCTGGCAGTGAGATATACGGCGGTCTTGCAAACACCTGGGACTACGGCCCTCTCGGCGTCGAGTTCAAGAACAATGTCAAGACACGGTGGAGAAAGAAGTTCATTCAGGAGAGTCCATACAATGTCGGACTGGACGCTGCTATCCTGATGAACCCTATGACATGGGTGGCTTCAGGTCACGTCGGCGGCTTCTCAGATCCTCTCATGGACTGCAAGAGCTGCAAGACGCGTCACCGCGCTGACAAGCTCATCGAAGAAGCCGGCTACGAGTGCGCAGGCTGGTCAAACGAGAAGATGCGTGACTTCATCATAGAGAAGGGCATCAAGTGCCCTGTCTGCGGAAGCACAGACTTCACAGACATTCGTCAGTTCAACCTGATGTTCAAGACATACCAGGGCGTTACCGAAGATGCAAAAAATGAGATCTATCTCCGTCCGGAGACCGCTCAGGGCATTTTCGTAAACTTTGAGAACGTTCAGAGGACGACCCGCCGCAAACTGCCTTTCGGTGTGGCTCAGGTAGGTAAGAGCTTCAGAAATGAGATCACTCCAGGCAACTTTACATTCCGCACAAGAGAGTTCGAGCAGATGGAGCTTGAGTTCTTCATCAAGCCGGGCACCAACCGTGAATGGTTCGACTACTGGAGAGCTTTCTGCCGCGACTGGCTGCTCTCACTGGGCATGAAGAGCGAAAACATGCGTCTGCGTGACCATTCCAAGGAAGAGCTCAGCCACTATTCAAGCGCTACAACAGATATCGAGTACCTGTTCCCATTCGGCTGGGGCGAGCTCTGGGGCATTGCCGACAGAGGCAACTTCGACCTTTCACAGCACTCCAAGTACTGCGGCAAGACCATCGAGTACTTCGATCCTGAGACAAATGAGAAGTATATCCCTCATGTCATCGAGCCTTCACTGGGCGCAGACAGAGTTGCTCTCGCATTCCTGGTCGAAGCATATGACGAGGAGAAGATCGGCGAAGATGATTCACGTGTAGTCCTTCATCTGCACCCTGCACTTGCACCAATCAAGGTCGCAGTCCTCCCTCTGTCCAAGAAGCTGTCTGAAAAGGCAACAGAGGTCTATCACGACCTTCAGAAGCACTTCATGGTAGAGTTCGATGAGGCCGGTTCGATCGGTAAGCGCTACCGTCGTCAGGATATGATCGGCACACCGTTCTGCGTCACATATGACTTTGACACGGAAACAGACGGCTGTGTTACAGTTCGTAACCGTGACACGATGGAGCAGGAGAGGATCCCTCTCACAGAGCTGGTCGCCTACATCGAAAAGGGCATCGACTTCTGATCCTGAAAGATCCCAAAAAACGACAGCGGTCTGCTTTTGCAGACCGCTGAATTGTTTTGAGCTATATATTCTTTTCCATTATGATCTCATCGAGATCCCTTTCGCCGGTGTGTACGAAGCCGAGACTTCTGTACAGCCTCTCCGCGGCTTCGTTTCCTTCTATGTAGCACAGTGTTATCCTGTCGAATCTGTGCTCCTTTTCCATCTCCTCGATAATGAGCTTCATAGCTTTCTTTCCGTAGCCTTTGCGCTGATACCTTTCATCGATGAACAACTGGCTGAGATCATAGGCTCCAAGCTCGGGGCAGTCATAATACAGGGCCATCCCTATGGGTTCATCGTCAAGTTTGACAAGATAAGCCCTGCTGGACTGATCCCTGTATGCCCACGCTCTCGCAAGTATCCTGTCAGGCGTGGAAACGAAACTCTTCTGATCCTCTCGGACCCTGAGCGAAGTACGCCAGTTTTCAGGGCAGAATCCTTCAAGTTTTACCATCTTTCTCTCCTATTCCTTCATGGTCTTTGTCCTGTCCAGAACGACGACCACCCCACTGGCAACTATGAACCGGCATCCCGCCAGGCTCTTAAGGCCCACCCGGTCATGATATACGATCATTCCCGCAAACAGTGAAACGATCGGTTCGATCATGTTCAGCACTGCGGCAGTGGAGGCACCCAGTGTCCTTATCCCGTAGGTCAGCAGGTACAGTGCGCATATGGTGCAGAAAAGTGCTATGACGGCCATCAGCACCAATGAGAGCAGGTTTGGCGGGAAATGAAAGTCGTTTATGATAACGTTCCTTACTCCGAAGAAGATGCTGTTTATGGTGCCGACATAGAAGATTATCACGAAGTTGTTCAGCTCGGCTATGGATCCCTTTTTGTTAAGGATGACATAGAACGCATAGGTCATTCCCGACAGCGTGGCGAAGATGACTCCCTTGGGTGCCATTGCGGAAAAGTCTGCCATCAGCACAAGACCGATCACGGCAAACAGGCAGGAGACCAGTTTGAAGAAGGTCGGCTTCTCCTTGAACAGCAGGATCATGGACAGTGTAACGAACAGAGGATTCGTAAAATGGAACATGGTCGCAAGTCCTACTGGTATGAGCGAGTAGGACACGGTCAAAAGGGATGCCGTGAGACCGTAGCCGATGACTGCGGCGAATAATAGTTCGATGAGCTGTCGAGTGGAGACTTTCAGGCTTATCTTCATCAGAAGACAGATAATAAACGCAAAGATCGCCGTGAAAAAGAATCTGTTAAAGACGAGCGCATTGCTGCTGAGTCCCTCTATAAGTACCCTTTTGGTAAAGACAGGCATTATCCCGTAGAGGAAACTTGCACCGATGACGCTTAGTACTCCGTTTCGTGTATTCACCTTCCTCTTACCTCCGATCTGCCTGTATCCAGCGCGATGATTATTCCGGACAGCACTATGAGCACACATCCGATCTTTCCTGCAGGGCTAATTACCTCTCTGAAGAAGAACCAGCCGAGGACTACGTCCATGACAGGTTCGAGCATGTTGAGCACAGATGCGGTCGATGCACCCAGAGCCTTTATTCCGTAGGTCAACAGATACTGCGGGAGCACGGTCGTAAACAGGGCCAGGCACAGTATGAAGAACACCGCTCGCGGGGAGGTGGGTAGCATGAACAGGCCGCTTATGACGGCTCTTGCGCCAAAAAAGATGCTTGCGGCCATCGTGACGTAGAAGATCTTCAGCACCCCGTGAAGCTCGACAAAGTTCCCCTTCTTGTTTGAGATGATGTAAACACCATAGGCAACGCCCGACAGTATGGCACAGACGATCCCAGTGGCTGACAGGGTCGAAAAATCGCACAGCAGGACGAGCCCCACGAGGGAAAGAGCGCAGGAAAGGATCAGCCTGACAGTTATCTTCTCTTTAAAGACTGCCACCATTATCACATTGACATAAAGCGGATAGGCAAAGAGGAGCATCGAGGCCAGTCCTACAGGAATGAAGTCGTATGCGACGGTCAGAAGTGCGCTGGACAGTCCAAAACCGAGTATACCGAAAAGAGCCATCTGGAATATCTGCCCACCGGTGGCTTTCAGTGAGGTTCCGGTAAGTTTCAGTATCGCGAAGGATACCAGCATTGAGGCGAACATTCTGTAAAACACCGTGGAGGTGCTGTTGACTCCCTCGAGAAGTATCCATTTTGAGAAGATCGGAAGCATGCCGTATATGACGCTTGCGACCACTACGCTTATTACACCCTTTTTCATTTCCGCTTTTCCTGGCACCGCCTGTTCGACATATTAGATATGGATATATTATAGCAAAGTAGAGCTTCAGGCAAGACAAGAAAAGCAAGGTATGGTAAAATACAGAATAATGAGAGAACAGGAAAAGGACGGTGCGGGGTTGGATCTTCCGATAGAGTTCTGCCGCAGGATGAAAGACCTTCTGGCAGAAGAATATGAAGAGTTTCTTGAGAGTTATGAAAAGGACAACTACAGATCCCTGAGGGTGAACACACTGAAGGGTTCTGTTGCCCGCTTTCTTTCCAGATATAAGGATGCTTTCTCATTAGAACGGGTACCGTGGTGCGAGACCGGCTTTTACTATGATGAGGCTTCAAGGCCGGGCAGGAGTCCTCTCCATCACGCCGGAGCCATATACATCCAGGAAGCAAGCGCAATGGCCCCTGTGGAAGCCGGAGATGTCAGAGAAGGCATGAAGGTCATGGACCTTTGTGCCGCCCCGGGTGGAAAGTCCACTCAGATACTTTCAAAGCTGGGCGGTACGGGGCTGCTGGTGTCAAATGAGATAGTGTCATCAAGAGCCAGGATACTTGCAGGAAATCTGGAGAGGATGGGAGCCGCCAATGCCGTAGTGCTCAATGAATCTCCCGAGAGACTGGAGAATGTGTTCAGGGACTTCTTTGACAGGGTATTTGTTGACGCTCCCTGCAGCGGAGAAGGAATGTTCAGAAAGGATGAGACTGCTCTCAAGGAGTGGTCGCCTGAACGGATAAGGGCATGTGCCGTAAGGCAGGACCACATACTGGACTCCGCACGGGAAATGGTATGTCCGGGAGGACTGCTGATCTACTCGACCTGCACCTTTTCGGTGGAAGAGGATGAGGGGACGGTCTCAAGGTTCCTTGAAAAGCACGATGACTTCTGCATAGAGAAGAGCGCCATCGCCCGTTTCTTCCGGGAAGGCTTCAGGGAACGATCGGTCACATGCGAAGGGATCGAGAAGACAATGAGGTTGTTCCCGCATAAGATAAAGGGAGAAGGCCACTATGTGGCAGTGCTCAGGAGAAGGGAGACAGGCAAGGCAAAGGCAAAGCTCCGCACGCATTCCTTCCGGAAGGACAAAAAGAAAACAGCTCTCTGGGAGCGGTTCAGAAAGCAATACATCCCCGACAGGACTTTTGAAAATGTCGTTACGGTCGGTGACAGGCTGGTACGGGTGCCCGACGGGATCCCGGATCTTGACAAGGTCAGGGTGTTGAGCTTCGGCCTGGGGCTCGGGGAAGTCAGGAAGGACAGGTTTGAGCCTCTGCATTCATTGGCAATGGCACTGAGCCCGGATGACTATAGAAACTGCGAACTCCTCAGTTCGGACAGCGAAAGGACCATAGATTATCTTTCGGGAATGGAGATCAAGCCCGAAACTGCCGGCAAGGGCTACTGTCTGGTGTGTGTGGACGGCTACAGTACCGGCTTTGGAAAGTGCGACGGAAACACCATAAAGAACCATTACCCGAAGGGGTTACGAATAGCAAGATAAGGAGAACAAACATGAAGGACATAACCATTGAATTTCTGGGACATGCATGCTTCAGGCTGGATTTCGGCGGCTACAGAGTAGTGCTCGATCCGTATGAGGACGGAAGCGTACGGGGTATAGGACCGATAAGAGGGATCAAGGCTGACGCCGTATTTGCAAGTCACGGTCACCATGACCACAACGCCGTGCATCTTGTCGAGATCGAGGACAGCGGACTTAAGAGCCCTGTGATCGAAGAAGTAGAGACCTTCCATGACAATGAGGGAGGAGCAAAGCGAGGAATGAACATCGTCAGGATCTTCGAGTATGAGGACTTGAGGATCGCTCACTTCGGAGACCTGGGGCACCAGCTGGATGCCGGACAGATAGCGGCGATAGGCAAAGTGGACATAGCTCTTATGCCGGTGGGTGGATTCTTTACAGTGGATCCGCAAACCGCAAAGAAGGTCGCTGAGAGCCTGGATGTAAGGACGATCATCCCAATGCACTACAAGACAAAGGATTTCGGCTTTGACGTGATCGCGGACGTATCCGAATTCACAAAGCTGTTTGATGACGTATATTATGCCGGCACAAGCGAGTTGAAAGTTGATGATGAATTGCCTGCAAAAGTCGTTGTGCTCAAGCCGAGATTCCGGGAAAAGTGATGGAAGACCAGTTTTCATACTGCACAGCCCGGTTGGATGAACTGAACAGGCATTATCACGACAGCGAGTGGGGATTTCCCACTCACGATGACAGACAGATATTCGAATTCCTGTTTCTTGAATCCATGCAGGCCGGACTCAGCTGGACATTGATGCTGAAAAAGAGGGAGATATTCAGAAACTGCTTCGACGGCTTTGACTATGAAAAGATAGCTGTCTACACAGAAGAGGATGCAGACAGGATAATGAATACAGACGGCATGATCCGTTCGATCGGAAAAATAAGGGCCATGATCGATAATGCCCGAAGCTTTATCAGGATAAGAGAACAGTTCGGCAGCTTTGATGAGTACATCTGGTCCTTTACGGGCCGCAAGACGGTCCTGTACCGTGGGCACGAAAAGGGTCTTATACCGGCTAAAAACAGCCTGTCGGAAAAGATCAGCCGAGACCTGAAAAAAAGAGGCTTCAAATATGTCGGACCTGTCATAGTATACTCGTTCCTGCAGGCGCTGGGGATGATCAATGACCATGTCCGGTCATGCCCGTGCTACAAGAGGATCAATGACGGGAATCCGACCATAGAACTTGACAACTAGGATATATAGTATTAAAACTGCAAGCGGAGGCCCGTATTGGCCGGCTCGAAGGAGTGTATTGAATTATGAAAAAAGTAATATCCAAGATAATTGTGGCTTATCTGCTGACCGGGGCATTGCTCGGAATTTGGTACATCGTGACCAAGAGCGCATTCCCATGGTATCTTGTCGCTGACAGCGGACAGAACAGTGTATGGTTGAACTACCTGCTTAAGATATTCCAGCCGATGCTCCTGTGGGGACCGACGGTCATAGCTGATTTTGCAAGCAAGGCAGGACATCTCCCGTCGCTTTTGGACAGTGTCCTTCTGATAGCATTCATAATGCTTGCCACGTTCGGTCTGTTAAAGACTCGGAGAAAGGCGAGAAAGCACAAGGATCTGGAAGACTACCAGTAACAAACATCAGCCGGTATCTCTCGGAGATACCGGCTGAACTATTATTCTTTTTCCTGCCGGAGCTCGTCTCCGGCGTTATCATTTCCGTTTATAAAGCCTTCTTCGTCATCATAGAAGAACTGGTCATGTTTGGCCTTCTTTTCCCGTGCTTCTTTTGCTTCGAGATCTTCTTTGATCTTCTTTGCTTCGCGCAGGTCCTTGGTTGCCTGGATCACACACGGTATCACAAGAGCGAGGAGGATCACTCCGGTTATGATCAGAAGCACACTTATCCTCTGCCATCCGTTTGCGGATGCCAGTCTGAATGCGTTCCTGACATTGTTGATGCCCAGATACAGGCATAGGAGTGCTACAAGAGCGAACATGTCATTTCCTCCGTCTGTAAGTCTTGTCAAATTATACAGCATGAAAGCTCAAAATGAAAGTTTGTATTGAAAAAACAGGCAAATCTCATTATACTTATAGAGTATTTTAGACTATATATTTACAGAGGGAGCATTGATTATGGAAATACCTTATACCGGTCAAAAGTACTATGATATCGATCTCGCAGGAAGGATCGAAAGACTTCCTGTAACACCTGTCACCCCGACATTTCACATCGCCGGATTCGTTCTTATGGGCAACACGGAGCTCACGAACTACTGTGCAAGGATCCTTGCAGACAAGATCAAGGATGTTGATTTTGACTACATCGTAGTTCCTGAAGCAAAGGTCCTCCCTCTGACACAGTCGATCTGCACTCTTCTCGGAGACAGAGATTTCGTGGTGTTCAGAAAGGGAAAGAAGGCCTACATGGTAGACCCGATCGAGACAGAGGTTAAGTCCATCACCACACAGGCTGTACAGAAGATGGTCGTTGACGGCGTCGATGCAGACAAGATCAGAGGCAAGAAGGTCCTCGTTCTTGACGATGTCGTATCCACAGGCGGCACGTTCCATGCCATGAAGACACTTCTTGACATGCTCGACTGCAAGATCGTGGCATACGCCGCAGCTCTGAAAGAGGGAACTGACTTTACCGAAGAGCCGCTCTATTACATCTCAGACCTGCCGGTCTTCCCTGGCTGACAGAGAATACAATTGAATACTGACAGCACCCGTCCGGGTGCTGTTTTTTTTGTTACCATAGGACCCGGACAAAAAAAGAAGCAGACCGTTTGGTCTGCTTCTTCTGGCTGGGGTGCTAGGATTCGAACCTAGGGAATGCTGGAGTCAGAGTCCAGTGCCTTACCGCTTGGCGACACCCCAATAATTGGTGCTTAAGTATAATAACACACCCATATAGATTTGTAAAGGACTTTTTTCAAAAGAAATTTCACTGTTCCTAGCCTTGCCGGCGCCGTCCCTGAAGGGCAAAAAGGAGGTGCGGATGGTAAAAAGTGCTACCCAGAACAAAAAAATACAAAGGCAAAAATAGTTGTATTACATTGCAATTGCATTTTTTATAGTGTATAATTGTCTCAAAAGTGGGTAAAAATGGTTTAAAGTGGATAAAAGTGGTTGAAAAGTTAAAAACTATGTTGAAAACCAACCCGGAAAGGAGGTCTTGCTTATGTTGATGGGCAGATATGAATATACCCTGGACGCTAAGAGCAGGACTAACTTCCCGCCCAAGTTCAGAAATGAGATGGGCGACACTTTATACGTTACCAAATGGTTCGACAAGTGTCTTGTGGTCTACGGCAAGGAGCAGTGGGATAAACTCGACTCCAAGTTCGACAACATGCCTACTGTACAGTCCAAGGAGCTGCTCAGAATCCTGTACGGAAACGTCAATGAGGTCACTCCGGACAAGCAGGGAAGGATACTTCTCCCTCAGTACCTCAAGGATCACGCCGGCATCACTAAGGATATCGTGGTGATCGGAGCAAGAAGCTATGCCGAGATCTGGGACAAGGATGCCTACGAGGAGAACTCGAAGGTCAATGACTTCGCATCCATAGAGCAGAAGCTTATAGATATGGAGTTCTGATATGCCGGAGTTTTCACATAAGCCTGTTCTTCTGGAACAGTGCATAGAGGGACTGGCTGTCAAACCTGACGGAATATATGTGGATGGCACCTGCGGCGGCGCCGGACATTCAAGAGAAATAGCAAAACTACTGGACGGCGGGATGCTTTACGGATTCGATCAGGATCCTGATGCGGTGGAAGTGGCCACCCGGCGTCTGGAAGGTTTTCCCGCAAAAGTCATTCACGAGAACTTCAGGAACGCGAAGACAGTGCTCAATGACATGGGGATCGAAGAGATAGACGGCGTGCTGCTGGACCTGGGAGTATCGAGCTACCAGCTCGATAACGCTGAGAGAGGCTTCTCCTATAATTCAGATGCTTTCCTCGACATGAGGATGAGCAAGGAGGGCACTACCGCAGCAGATCTGGTCAACAACCTGTCAGTCGACGAACTCACCGGAATACTGAGAGATTACGGCGAAGAGAAATACGCCTACCGGATCGCAAAAAAGATAGTGAGATCCAGGCAGGAGGAAGAGATAACCACTACCACACAGCTTTCGGAAATAGTCAACTCGGCATACCCGCCTCGGGAGAGGAGAAAGAGCAAGAATCCTTCGAGAAAGACATTCCAGGCACTCAGGATATCGGTCAATGATGAGCTCGGAGCTCTTCAGGATGCTCTTGAGGATCTTTTCGAAATGTTAAGGCCCGGCGGAAGGATGCGGATAATAACCTTCCATTCGCTTGAGGACAGGATAGTGAAGCAGTATTTCAAGCGACTGTCGATGAAGTGCACCTGCCCACCGGAACTTCCGGTCTGCATATGCGGCGGAAAACGGAAGGCGGAACTTATAACAAGAAAACCTATCGTAGCAGACGAACAGGAACAGGAGGAAAACAGGCGTTCCCGCTCGGCAAAGCTGAGGATAATAGAGAAACTATAAAAATGGAGGCAGAAAAATGGCTCAGACCAATGCAGCATATGATCTTTCCATTTATGAGACCGCTCCGGAAAGGCGAGTCGAAAGACGAGAGACTAAGGAAGCAAAACTCATCAAGGCCCGGAGCAGGTTTGCCCTGGGAAGGAAGATAATAAGCGGATTCGGGATAGCTCTTATCATCAGTCTGGTGATCGGAACTATCGCTACAAATGCTGCCATAACGAGCTACACTGCCAAGATAGCCACGACCAGGAGCGAGATCACCAAGCTCGAGAGTGAGATAGACTATCTGGAGTTCACTCTCGAGAGCAGGATGAGCCTTGATGAGATAGAGGAATATGCGGTAAATACGTTGGGAATGGTCAAGATGGACTCCACACGGAAGAGGTATGTCCAGCTTGAGAGCGAGAACAGCATAGTGTCGGAAAGCTCTTCCGTTAAGGAAAAGTTCGACGAGGCAGTTCAGCCGTTTCTAACGAATCTGATGCCGTAAAAGTCAAAAGGAAGATCAGGCGAAGAATGGCAGGGCACGCTCCCTGATATTCTTCGCCTATATTGCAGATATAGGGAAGAATTAACAAAGCAGACCTAAGGATGAGAAAGCCCGAGAGAAAGAAAAAAGAGTACAAACCGAACACACTGGCCAAACGGAACGACAGGATCATTGTAGCGATCCTTGTATTCAGTTTGGCCTTTGCCGTCATAATCGGACGTCTTGCATATCTTCAGCTGTTCAAATATGAATACTACAAGACAAGGGCAACTCAGATCCAGGTCAGAGAGACCGAGCTCACTCCTAAGAGGGGGACGATCTACGATGCCAACATGAAAGTGCTCGCTCAGAGCGCCACGGTATGGACTGTTTTTGTTTCGCCTGCAGAGAGCAAGGCGGAACAGAACGAGACGGTCGCAGTGAATCTCGGACAGATCCTTGACGTGGATCCAAGTTCCATTATGGAGAAGCTGCAGAAGACGGAAAGCTATTATCAGGTCGTAAAATACCAGGTCGAAAAGCCTGATGCTGATAAAGTCCTGGCCTTTGTGGAAGAAAACGGGATAAAGGGAGTCAATGTCATTGAGGACTACAAGAGATATTATCCTTACGGCAACTTTGCCTCGACCATCCTGGGCTTCTGCGGTACCGACGGACAGGGACTGGCCGGGCTTGAGTCATATTATGATGAAGAGCTGACGGGAACTGTCGGAAGGGTCATTTCCTCAAAGAACGGCTGGGGCTATGAAATGGGCACGGACTATGAGGTGCTCAATGAAGCCAAGGACGGCTACAGCCTCAGGACTACCATAGACACCACGATCCAGAGATATCTTGAGAAGCATCTCAAGATGGCTGCCGATGAGAACATGGTAAAGGAAGGTGCCGTAGGCATCGTCATGAACGTTAAGACGGGAGCCATCCTTGGAATGGCTGTATATCCGGCCTTCGATCCGAATGATCCGTATACTCTCGTGAATACGGATCTGTACAACAGCATAATGGCGATATCCGATGATGCGGAAAGGAACGAACGGCTGTCTGCCGCAAGGCAGAAGCAGTGGAGGAACAAGGCGGTAAATGATCTGTACGAGCCGGGTTCGGTGTTCAAGACCATAACTGCGTCTGCGGCCCTGGATTCGGGTACATGCAGCCTCAATTCCTCTTTCGTCTGCCGTGGCGCCATAACAATAGAGGACACAACGATAAAGTGCTCACAGACCGGAGGTCATGGAGCCGAGAACTTCTCCCAGGCACTTATCAATTCCTGCAACCCTGCGTTCATCACGATAGGACAGAGGATGGGTAAGAATCTGTTTTACGATTATTTCTATGCCTTCGGACTTGCCGAGAAAACAGGCATAGACCTGCCGGGCGAGCAGAACAGCATCTACTACACTGCCGATACCCATACAGCGGTAACGCTCGCGTCAAGCTCATTCGGACAATCCAACAAGATAACTCCTATCCAGATGATAACAGCCATCGCGACTGCCGTAAACGGCGGAAATCTGGTAACTCCTCATCTCGTGGACCGGCTTCTGGACGAAGACGGAAACGTGGTCGAGAATATAGCGCCGCCTGTCAGAAGACAGGTCATAAGCGAGCAGACCAGCAGGATCATAGCAAATATTCTCAGACAGAACGTCGATAACGGAAACGGCGGCGTTGCCTACGTTGCAGGCTACAGGGTAGGCGGCAAATCGGGAACCAGTGAAAAACTGGATACCCCTCAGAAAGATGACTACATTGCATCGTTTGTCGGCATAGCACCTGCAGACGATCCTGAGATAGCGATACTCATATTCCTCGACGACCCGAGAGGACCGAACGGTTATTACGGCGGACCTCTTTCAGGCTCAGTCGTCGGAGCTCTCATGGGAGAGATACTTCCGTACCTGGGAGTAGAGCCTTCATATTCACGGGGAGAACAGTCAAAGAAGATCACTGTATCTTCCATAATCGATTACACGATCACCGACGCGGCGGTCAAGCTCCAGCGTTCGGGACTTACTATAAGGATAATTGGAAACGGCACCAAAGTCGTCGGTCAGTATCCGGCCTATGGACAGAAGCTCGGGCTCGGAAGCATGGTAATCGCGTATACCGACAGCGGCGAAATGACGGTCGCAGTCCCGGATCTTTACGGCAAGACGCCTTCACAGGTGCAGACCACGCTTTCCGGAAACAACCTTAATCTCGCATATGACGGCACATCGTCATCACAGTATGTGTGCGTTTCGCAGACTCCTGTTGCAGGAGAAGAAGTTCCGCTGGGAACGGTCGTGACGGTTCGATACCGGCCGAGCGGACAGTAACAGTACGATAATCAGAAGAAGGAGGTAACGCCATGAAGATATCAGAACTTCTCTACAACTTAAAATACACCGGGACACTCAGTGAAGAACTGTTGAATACCGA
>JAEEGL016437409.1_pt1 | contig 12870 bp, 9 predicted proteins | sample 9134231 | NCBI WGS metagenome assembly JAEEGL01 (sample SAMN16246548, study PRJNA631951) | gut metagenome | biome: gut microbiome; feature: rumen; material: fiber-attached | host: Bos | place: Iran: Karaj | collected 2018-10
GTCCGTCATTGGCAAAGAACGAAACACCTTTTCCATCGTAGGAATGCACGCAAGCTTTTCCTGCTCGTCGATGATGGCGCCGATGGTCGCATTGGTGACTTTCTCCGCACCAAATTTGGCAGTTGCGGCCTTCGCCGCCGCGCTCGCTCCGAAAATCGCGTCACTTAGGTTCTTTCCCACAGCATGAGACGCTGCCATTCTCATTTCCATTGTGAAGTCTCCTTTACTTCAAAATTAAAAACAATCATTTATTCGACTGAACCTAACTTTTTCCTGCGAATTTTAAAAAGTATACATTATATTATTTTTGTTCCTTCACCGGAAAGAACTCGCTATGGATTGCTTTAACTGCTTGCTTGATGCTGGAAGACTTCACAAGACACGAAATGCTAATCTCGGAGGTGCTGATGACGTCAATATTGATGTCCGCCGAAGCCAAAGCACCGAACATACGTGCCGCGATACCGGGATTTCCGAGCATGCCGACGCCCACGATGGAGACTTTTGCCACATTGTCCTCGACAAGGACGGCGATAGCGTTCAAATTGTTCGCAACCTGATCGACAATAGGTCTCGCTTTTACAAGATCGTCTGCCGCAATCGTGAACACCATGTCCGTAATATTCTTTTCTATGTTACGAATACTCTGGACAATCATGTCCACGACAATATGCGCGTTTGCCAGTGTAGAAAAAATCTGATGAGCAATGCCTGGATTATTCGGAATGCCAAGGATTGCGATTTTGACAACCTTTTCGTCATGGGCTACACCGCGAATAATAAAATCTTTCTCTTCCATTGTATATGCCTCCCTGATGAATGTGCCAGGTTTTGTAGTGAATGTCGAACGAACATGGATAGGGATATTAAAATGCTTGCCCATTTCAACCGAACGCGGTTGCATGACGCCGGCTCCGAGACGAGCCATCTCAAGCATCTCATCATAGGTGATTTCTTTCATGCGTCGCGCGTCCGGCTCTACACGCGGGTCAGCCGAATAGATGCCGTCCACGTCCGTATATATTTCACAGCTGTCGGCTTTAAGTGCGCCAGCAAGAGCTACAGCCGACGTATCCGATCCGCCTCGTCCGAGCGTGACAGGATCTCCCAGTGAGTCCGCGCCTTGAAAGCCTGCCACGATGACGATGTTTCCGGCTTTCAGTTCATCTAAAACACGTTGCGGTTGGATATCGACGATTTTTCCTTTTGTATGCACGGAATTTGTGTGCATTCCCGCCTGTGCGCCGGTCAGAGAAATCGCTTTTTGTCCCAGACTCCGAAAAGCCATCGTCAATAAGGCAATTGATATCTGTTCACCAGTGGTGAGCAGCATATCCATTTCCCGTTCATAGCGATAAGGCTCTTCGTCAATCTGTTTGGCCAGCGAAATCAAGTCATCTGTCGTATCTCCCATCGCAGAGACAACCATGACAATCTGGTCCTCCGGCTGCTTCTCGGCCAGAATCCGTTTTGCCACGTTCAATATCTTTTCCGTGGTGCCGACCGAACTGCCTCCGAATTTTTTTACAATCAGTCCCATTATTCTCCTCCTAGACTCGAAAATATGGTAAAGAAATTCCTTCTACAAAAGACAGTTATTTTAAAATGCTTTTGTTTTATGCAAATTTCGCTCCATTATACAATGATTTTTTATGTTTGTCCACTCAAAGAAACAGGGTTAATTGCCTTATTTAAAAACTCGTTATTCTAAAGCGCCGCAATAGCGGATTCCATTGTTTCTCCAATGGGAGTTCTTATGACAAGCTCTGCCGACCGATCAGCACGGGTTTCTGTTTTATTAATAACAATAAGATGTTTTCCATTAAAATATCGAATAAAGCCGGCTGCAGGATAAACAACCAACGAAGTGCCGCCAATAATCAAGGTGTCGGCATGAGCAATTGCGTCTGCTGCCTTTTGCATGATACTACCATCCAAGGGCTCTTCGTAGAGCACGACGTCTGGTTTTACTATCCCGCCGCAGGCCTCACAACGTGGTGGCTCCGGCGCAGAATGCATGATATAATCGGCGTCATAAAAAATATGACAATCCATGCAGTAATTGCGGAGTACTGAACCATGCAGCTCGTAGACCGTTTTCGATCCTGCCGCCTGATGAAGGCCGTCGATGTTTTGTGTGACGATTGCCAATAATTTTCCCATCTCTTCTAACTGCGCGAGAGCCTTATGGCAACCGTTCGGTTTCGCATCTGGGTATACGAGCTTCTCGCGGTAGAAATCGAAAAATTCTTTTGGAAATCTTTCAAAATATGTATGCGACACGAGTTGCTCCGGCGACAATTCCATCTTGAGTTTTTCGTTCCACAATCCGTTTGCGCTACGAAAGTCGGGAATTCCGGACTCCGTTGAGACGCCTGCACCGCCGAAAAACACGATGTGATTGCTCTCACGCAATATTTCCACCAATTTATGTAGATCGTTCGTCATATCCTGTCCCCCCATATTTCCTTTCCTACACCTCAACGTCCGTTAGCGAAAGTCCTGGTATGGCATTTAGCCGCAAATCAGAAAACAATCCCGCTTGAGATTGGTAATAACCTCGGCAAGCAATCATCGCTGCATTGTCTGTGCAGAGGAGCTTGCTTGGAAAATAAAAACGGACGTTATGTGCCTCTGTTTCTTTGCGAAGACTCCGTTCCAACGTACTGTTTGCGGCAACTCCCCCGGCCAATACCAAGGTATCCAACTTTGACTCACTCAAAGCCTCAAGCGCTTTTTGCACAAGTACTTCGATTACAGCCTTTTGGAATGATGCTGCAACGTCCGCCTGGTTCACTACAACATGTTTCATTTTCATCTCGTTCAGATAGTTCAGCACCGCAGATTTCAGACCGCTGAAGCTGAACTCATAATTGCCTTTCTCCCGGAGCGCACGCGGAAAATCGATTGCATTTTCGTCTCCTTTCACTGAGAGTTTGTCGATTTCTGGCCCACCCGGATATGGAAGACCCATTACCCGCGCCACTTTATCGAAAGCCTCCCCCGCCGCATCATCCCGCGTTTGCCCCATCATTGTGAAATGGTTATAGTCACGTACATGAATCAGGGCTGTATGACCGCCGGAGACTACCAGTGCCATAAAAGGCGGTGTTAACTCCTTATGGGTTAGAAAATTCGCGAAAATGTGCCCTTCTAAATGATTGACGCCAACTAGAGGAACGTTTCGCGCAAAGGCCAACGCCTTCGCCGCCGAAACGCCAACCAAGAGCGCACCTACAAGCCCAGGCCCATAAGTCACAGCAATCTGGTTGATATCGCTCAGTGTAACGCATGCCTGCTGCAGTGCTTCGTCAATTACCGGCATTACATTTACGATATGACGCCGCGACGCAATCTCCGGAACCACTCCGCCGTATTTTCGATGTACGGGGATCTGTGTCGATATTACATTCGATAAGAGTTCACGTCCGCCTCGCAACACTGCAGCGGCTGTTTCATCACAGCTTGACTCAATACCCAGCGTCAATAGCTCTTCCGACTCCGACAACAAAATACAACACACCTTTTCCTAGATTTCATTTTTCTATCATAGCAAAGGAATACTATGACGGCAATAAATTTTAGGATGTTTAAAATAGGTATTCAAAATACTTTAGTGACTTATTCAGTGGTTCCTTCATGCTGTGAGTCCCCCATCTACGCTCCAGCAGGCTCCAGTCACGAAAGATGCACGAGGCGATGCGAGAAAACAAATAACCGCTGCCGTTTCGTCAGCAGTTCCAATTCTTCCCATAGGATAGACGGATGCCATCGTTGAAATTCCCTCTTCTAAAGATGGTGCATTTTTTAACTGCCGCTCGGTCAATGGAGTTAATATATCTCCCGGTGCAATCGCATTGACACGCACACCAAAGGAAGCTGTCTCAATGGCGAGCGCACGCGTATAAAGAATTACTGCCCCCTTGGACGCGCAATATAGGCTGCATAGATAATTTCCATGAAGTCCAGCATCTGATGCAACATTGATGATATTTCCCTTCGTTTCACGCAAAAATGGTAATGCTGCACGTGTCATGAACATAATCCCTTTAACGTTCGTATCCATAATTTCTGCATAAGACGTCTCTGAAAGAGATTCTGCCGATTCCTCCCGATAAATGCCAGCCGAATTGACAAGCACATCGAGTCGTCCCAATATTCCTTTCGCTTGCTGAGCAAGTTTATCGCAATCTGCGGAAAGTCGCACATCAGATGGAACGAAAAAGGCACGATCAAATGCTTCGAGAGATTGAAGTGCGGCTTTTCCTCGCTCTTCATTTCGTCCTGTGATAACTACTTTTGCGCCCGCTGCAAGAAACATTTGCGCCGCAGCAAGGCCGATTCCTGACGTCCCGCCAGTAATCAGTACGCCTTTATCATTCATTTCTTTCATGGAAAAGTCCTCCGCTTGCCAAAAAAGAAGCTGCCGCACGAAAAACTCGTCGGCAGCTTTCTTTTTACCTGTTTGGATTCTTATTTCTTCTTGTTTTTGTTGACAGCGTCCTTCAAAGCCTTGCCGACCTTGAAAACCGGAGCCTTCGAAGCCGCGATCTTGATCGCCTCGCCAGTTTGCGGATTACGGCCCGTACGTGCAGCGCGTTCCTTGACCTCAAATGTACCAAAGCCGATCAACTGAACCTTGTCTTTCTTAACAAGCGCTTCCTGAACGCTAGCGACAAAAGCATTGATAGCTTTCTCTGCATCCTTCTTCGTCAATCCCGCTTTTTCTGCAACTTTTCCGACCAAATCTGCTTTATTCATCAAAACAGCCTCCTTAAATGTATGAATCTTATGAGTTACCGACGAAAATATTTCGCCGTCCCTTGTGAAAATCCTTCTTTTTCGGCAAAAAAATAAAGAAATTTTTACAATTAGGTAAAATGTCACAATTTTTCTTTGCTTTCTGCGTCTTTTGCCTCATTCCAGAATTTGTCCAGTTCATTCAACGTAAAGTTGTTCCATTCACCGCCCAACGCTTCCACTTTTTCCTCAACAAAGCGGAAACGTCGTTTGAATTTTCGATTTGCAGCCAAGAGTGCAAGTTCTCCGTTGACTTTCAGAAAACGTGAAAGATTGACAATAGCGAAGAGCAGATCGCCCATCTCCTCCTCAATATGCTTTACTTCTTTTTCCTCTACTGCTGCCAAAAGTTCATACCATTCTTCGCGGCATTTTTCAATAACCGGAGCAATATCGTCCCAATCGAAACCTACGTCTGCCGCTTTTCCCTGCAATTTTGCTGCTGCCATCAATGCAGGCAAATCTTTCGGCACGCCGTCGAGCCTGGATTTTCGTTCTGGCTTTTCCTTACGCTTTATGGCTTCCCAATTTACAAGCACCGCCGCAGCATCCGAAACCTGTACGTCACCAAAAATATGCGGATGTCGACGTACGAGTTTTTCCGTAATGCCATCAATAACGTCCTGCATGGAAAAAACGCCGTCTTCCTCCGCGATGCGCGCCTGGAAAACAATTTGCAAAAGTAGGTCGCCGAGCTCTTCCACCAGTAAGTGCGCATCCTTGAGGTCAACCGCTTCAACGACTTCATACGCTTCTTCTAAAATATGTTTTCTAAGGCTTTCCGGAGTTTGTACGCGATCCCACGGGCAACCATCCGGTGCACGAAGTTGCCGCATGATGTCCACCAACGGCGAGAAGTCAAAGCGAGTGGATTGAGGAAGCGGCGGTATAAAAAGACTCGTCAGATAGTCGATATTCGGTTGGCGGTCGAGCATATACAGCGGAATACGTCGTACACTTTCCTCTGGAAGTCCTATGTGTTGTGCGACGATAATCTCGAAATCATCAGGCAGGAATTCCATTAGCGCCAGCTTTGCTTCCGACGCCACTGCCAGACTATAGACCTGCGTTACGATTAATCCTGTGGGCCAATCCATTGGCAACCGATCGAGGTCGGCCGCATCCATGATTAAGAGCCCTTCCACAGGGTCAAGCCCAAGACGTGCACAAAGCACTTCTGTAAAGCTCATGCCCGGAAGCACATTGAGTTGCACATTTTCTTTCTTTGCCCGCTCTCGAAGAAGTACGACAGTTCGCTCCGCCACAAGCGGACTTCCCGGTACCGCATAGACGATATCCTTGCCCGTTTTTGCGCGTAAAATGAGATCGTCAGCAATAAACGAATAGAGCGTCTCGAAATTCTCCGCTTTCTCATATTGCTCATCGTAAGACAAAAAAGAAATACCACGACGTGCTATTTCTTTCGTTGTTGGATGTATAGCCGTCCGTAGAATTAATTGCTCCGCCTTTTGTATTGTTTCCCATGCCTCAACGGTCATGCTTCCAAAATCCCCCGGTCCCATGCCGACCACTTTTATACTACTCATCAGTTCTTGGCTCCCTTCATGTATTTCTTTGATTCCGTTGTCTTGCCCGACAGATCCTGAAGTGTCGAAAGCAAAAATTTCAGCAATTCATCCTGGCTAATTTTCGTTTTGAAGCGCACGCGCATCATCCGCTGTGCAGAAAGAAGCATCAACGCCGCGCCTAGTCTATTCTTTAAAGCTATGACGCGTTCAGGTTCTATTGAATGCTGTTCAGTCAGCGTAAGTTCAATCATCCTTTCTTTCTCTACTATGCTTTTTATACCAAGATTACGTGCGTAATTCTTGATACGCGCCACATCCAAAAGTCGTAGCACCGGTACCGTTGGCTCGCCGAATCGATCGATCAGTTCGTCGAGAAGAGACGATATATGATCCTCATTTCGAACGGCGGCGATACGCTGATAGATTTCAATCTTATGCATTGCATCATCGATATATTCTCCGTCGAGATATGCTTCCACCGCAATCTCGATTACCGGCTCTTCCTTTTCTTCCACAGGCTTTCCTGTTTCCAAAGCATGCACTGCTTCGTCGAGCAATCGACAGTACATCTCAAAGCCGACGCTGGCGATATGTCCATGCTGTTGCGCTCCTAAAAGGTCGCCCGCACCTCGAATTTCAAGATCGCGCATGGCGATCTTGAAACCAGCCCCAAGTTCGGCAAATTCTTTCATTGCCTGTAATCGTTTTTCTGCCGCTTCGGTTAGCACTTTGTCTGTTTGGTACACGAAATAAGCGTATGCAATCCGATGTGAGCGCCCGACGCGCCCCCTCATTTGGTAAAGCTGGGAGAGGCCGAAATAGTCTGCATTATACACAATGATTGTGTTTGCGTTCGCCACATCGAGCCCATTCTCCACGATACTCGTCGAAAGCAGGATATCGTAATCGCCTTCATAAAATTCCATCATTACGCGTTCCAGGACAGCCTCTGTCATATGCCCGTGGGCTGTCTTTATACGCGCTTCCGGCACGAGTGATTCAAGACGAAGGCGCATTCGCTCAATGGTCTCAATACGATTATAAATGAAATAAATTTGTCCTCCACGCTTCATCTCACGACGAATCGCCCCTGCAATCACTGCGTTGTTCGATTCAATAACATAGGTTTGAATCGGGTAGCGTTCGGCGGGTGGCGTTTCGATTACACTCATATCCCTCGCCCCAACAAGAGACATATGAAGCGTTCTCGGAATCGGTGTCGCTGAGAGCGTCAATACATCGACGCCAGAAGATAGTTTTTTGATTTTTTCTTTTTGTTTTACACCAAAACGCTGTTCTTCGTCGACAATCAAAAGGCCGAGATCCTTGAATTCCACACGATTTTGATTTAAAATCGCGTGGGTCCCGATCAAAATATCGGTACGCCCATCTCGCACACGCTCCAATGAAGCTTTTTGTTCCTTTTGCGTTCGAAAACGACAAATAACGTCCACCGTCGGCCCGAAATTCAAGAAACGCTCAGAAAAGGTTTGATAATGTTGTTGTGCCAGGACTGTTGTTGGCACTAAGATTGCGACCTGTTTTCCGCCCATGACTGCCTTGAAAGCAGCGCGGACAGCGACTTCGGTTTTTCCGAATCCAACGTCGCCGCAAAGCAATCTATCCATTGGAATTGGTTTTTCCATATCCGCTTTGATTTCATTGATGGCGACAAGTTGATCTGGCGTTTCCTCATAAGGGAATGCGTCTTCAAATTCTCGCTGCCATGGCGTATCTTCAGCAAAAGCGAATCCTGGCGTGCTGCGTCGTTTTGCGTAGAGTTTTATCAGGTCTTTTGCAATATCTTCAACCGAAGCCTTCGCTTTTGCCTTCGCCCGATTCCATTCCGCGCCGCCCATACGGGAAAGGCGCGGCGTCTCTCCTTCCGCGCCTATATATTTTTGCAACAGCTGTACTTGATCCGTTGGAACGAAAAGTTTATCGTCCCCACTATATTTTATTTGGAGATAATCTCGTTTTACGCCACCTGATTCTATTGTTTCAACGCCAAGATATTTGCCGATTCCGTTAACGATATGAACGACGTAATCTCCAACATGGATCTCCCGGAAATGTGATATTTTTGCACTGTTTTCTGTTTTTACCGACTGCAGTTTTTTCTTCTGGCGCCCAAAAACATCACGTTCCGAAAGCACAACGAGTTTCGCTCCCGGTAATTCAAAACCGCTTGTCAGCGTTCCTTCAGCTATTGTAACCGCTCGCTCGGAAAGTACGTCAGGATTCGGCAGAACTACTGAAGAGATACGATGGTTCGCAAAAAGTTCTCGCATGGAAGCCGCTTTTATCCCATCACCTACAAGGAACAGTATGCGCTGCTTGTCCTGAAGCCAGTCACTGATATCCGAGGCAAACAAATCAATCTGTCTCTGATAGGATGCTACTGCTTTTGTCATGATGCTGATAATTTCCGTTGGCTCTGCACCGTGAACTTTTTGTAATATCAAGGCTGAATACATCACATTGCATGGCAAAGCCGCGAAAAGAAGCTCTTCCCAATTGAAACTGTTTTTCTTCGTTTCTGGGTCTTCCTTCGTTGCGCGTATCATCGTTTCACGGAAACGTGTCGGTTCATCGAAAAGTATGGTTCCTTCGCCATTAAGATAGGAAAAAAACGCCTCAGACTTATCCGATGTCCCTGCCCCTGACAAAGGCAGTATGCTGACCTCGTTTATGTTCTTGATTGAACGCCTTGTCGTAATTTCAAAAACTCGCAGGGAATCGATTTCATCTCCAAAGAATTCAATGCGGACAGGTAAGGTGGCATTGATAGGGAATACGTCAACGATTCCCCCACGCACGCTGAATTCCCCGACTTTTTCGACCTCCGAAGTTTGTTCGTACCCTAGCGTAGACAATCGATGTATTAATTCGTCGCGCTCAATCTTATTTCCCAACGCAACACGAAGGCTTAATCTCTCAAAGGCTTGTCGCGACATTCCTCTCTGTGCCGCCGATGACGGAAGCACTAACACGATAATCGGCTCTTTCCTTAGCAATCGCCCGAGCACATCCATTCGTCGTACTGTCAATTCCATACTTTTTGCCGTCGCCTGGAACGTCACGACATCAACAGCCGGAAGCTCTGCGATGATACGTCCCGGCAACAGAAACGACAAGTCTTCCCGCCAAGCTTCCAGCGAATCCTTGTCATGAACAAGAATTACGAATGGGCGCGGCTTTTTTGCATATGCCGCTGCAAAAATGACATGTTTTTGTGCTCCCGATGTTCCGTAAACAAGGCTTTGTCCATGTGACCGTCCAAAGCATTCCAATACCCCGCAGACTGCCTCGTCCTCTTGGATTGCCTCTAATAATGCTTTCATTCTTTTGCTCCCGTCATATTGCGCCAAAAGAGGACCGTCGGCAAGCCGACAGCCCTTTTGTTCATTAAAAATGACTCCAATATCGTTTTCAGGATTATTATAGCAAACTTTGCATGCGTTGCATAGAAATTGAAAAACGTGTGGAAAATGGTTGTCAAACGACGCGGAAAGTATTATGATATTGAAAATATTCACGATTATGCGAGAGAAAGAAGGAGTTAGCGTGGCATATTATTATGACGAACCGTCCCATACATTCGGCGAGTATCTTCTCGTACCCGGATATTCCTCTGAACACTGTGTCCCTGCGAATGTTTCGCTTCGGACACCGCTGGTAAAATACAAGAAAGGAGAAGAACCGGCGCTCAGTCTCAATATACCGATGGTTTCCGCCATCATGCAGGCAGTTTCCAACGACCGAATGGCCATTGCCCTGGCACAGGAGGGCGGTATCTCCTTCATTTACGGCTCACAAACGCCGGAACAGGAAGCACAGATGGTGCGCCGCGTCAAAAGTTATAAATCCGGCTTCGTTTCCAGCGACTCCAACATCAAGCCCACGACGACACTTGGAGAAGTTTTGAAACTCAAAGCCCAGACAGGCCATTCAACCATGGCGGTTACCGAGGATGGCGAACCGACAGGCAAGTTGCTTGGTATTGTCACCAGCCGCGATTATCGTATTACGCGTATGACTTTGGACACCCCCGTGTCTGAATTCATGACTCCTTTTGACCGTCTCGTTTACGCGGATGCTGATCTGACGCTTTCCGAAGCGAACGACATAATTTGGGAATCGAAGCTCAATATGTTGCCGCTCGTTGACAAGAACCAACGTCTCCGCTATATGGTTTTCCGGAAGGACTATACGGACAACAAGGAACATGAACTGGAACTGACGGACGCCGGTAAACGCTATCGCGTCGGTGCGGGCATCAATACTCGTGATTACGCTGAGAGAGTGCCGCTGCTTCTTGACGCTGGCGTAGACGCACTCTGCATCGATTCGTCGGAAGGATATTCTGAATGGCAGCGTATTACGCTCGATTACATTCATAAAAAATTCGGTCCGGAAGTCAAGGTCGGTGCAGGTAATGTTGTTGACGCCGAAGGCTTCCGCTTCCTTGCCGAATCCGGCGCGGACTTTGTAAAGGTCGGCATTGGCGGCGGGTCTATTTGCATCACTCGCGAAACGAAAGGCATCGGTCGCGGGCAGGCCACCGCGTTGATTGACGTCTGCAAAGCGAGGGACGAATATTTCAAGGAAACCGGTGTTTATGTTCCTGTTTGCTCCGACGGCGGGATTGTGCACGATTACCATATCACGTTGGCGTTGGCAATGGGCGCGGATTTCCTTATGCTTGGACGTTATTTCTCCCGCTTCGATGAAAGCCCGACGGACAAGGTCAAAATCAACGGCACTTTCTACAAGGAATATTGGGGCGAAGGATCAAACCGCGCGCGTAACTGGCAGCGCTACGACCTCGGCGGAGATCGCAAGCTCTCCTTCGAGGAAGGCGTGGATTCCTATGTTCCTTATGCCGGCCCGTTGCATGACAATGTGGGCATCACTCTTTCCAAGGTTCGGTCCACAATGTGCAACTGTGGCGCGCTTTCCATCAAGGAATTGCAAGAAAAGGCAAAACTCACACTCGTCTCCTCGGTCAGTATTGTCGAAGGCGGCTCCCACGACGTTATCCTGCGCGACAAATTCTCGACTCGGTAAAATATTGATACGAAAAATCCTCTGTGACTTTCAGACTTTGAAAATGCGCAGAGGATTTTTTACGTTTTTCTATTTTCCTACGCCGACAGTCAATTGGTTTATGATTGGGAACCGTTCTCCCAATCTGCGTACGCAAACTGCAGCGGCTAACGTCAGCAACACGACGGCGACATAGAAAATAATAGCCATCGGCGCGGTCATGATCTTTCCCGTTTTCGCGAACGCAAGACCTAGATAGGTTATCGCCAGCGGATGCGCTAGATAGACGAAGTAGGAATGATGACCGAGAAATGACAGCATTTTTCTAAGCACGACAGAAGGGACGTCCGGCGTAAAAATCGCAAAGAGGAATATCGACGCAGCCAAAGTGTAAATCACTCCCAGCGGGCAAAGCTGGTGTGCTGTGTTAATGGCGCCAATTGCATCGACCCTCCGCACGAGAATCAAAAAATAGTAATATCCGAGCATCGAAGTAAGAGACGCAAAGAAAAATGTCGAAATTTCCGCACGACGACGCTTAATGAAGTCTAATAATTCTCCATAATGCACAGCCAGCCAACCGCCCAAAACAAAGATGAAAACATAATGCATGACCCAGTAATTGAGACGATTCACGACAAGCGTCTGCAAATACGGATTTGAAATCTCATATGGATTCACAATGAAACTTGACCAATAGTCGAACGCAATTTGTGCCGCGAGCAGTGCTATAAGTCGCTTAGGCGTCATGTGACGCACAATCCTTATCCAAAGTGGCATAAGCAGATAAAACCAAAGCAGGATGACCATGAAGTAGAGTTGATAACTGCCAAAGCCGAAGAACAGGTATTTCGCAATCACTTGCATATGTAAAAGCATAGTGTCACGAAACAGCACTGTGTAGTGCAGAATATAAAAAAACGACCAGACGACATAAGGCACGAGCACCGTTCGCGCACGGCGGCGTAAAAACGCTGTATAGTCCAGCGGCGCTTTGACGTCAAGATGATAAAAAAGCCCAAATGCCGAAATGAAGAAAAAAATCGGCACGGCAAAACGCGTAACGATTTCAAACAGCGCAACCAGCGCGGTATTCGGCGACGGATTCTCGAGATACTGCGAACCGACATGGATACCAACGACGCCGAGCATTGAAACGCCGCGAATATATTCGATGGCAGGGATACGTTTTTTTTTCATGTCCATGCTCTTACTGTGCGAGGATGAAGTCGATATGAACGTCCGCCGTCATCGACAACGTACCACCGTCGATAGGCGTTGATTCCGCTAGAGCGTCCATGCTTTTCGTCATAACCATCATATTGCTCTGGCGCGGCTGGAACATACCCGTATTCTCCGTAACATGCTGCACGCCTATGATGCGAGAACCTAGCGCATGAGCAATGGCGTTTGCCTTTTCCCGTGCGTCCTTTACCGCGCTTTCCAGCGCTTTCTGGCGCAGCGCGTTCGTATCGCGAATTGAGAAATCTAA
>JAEEGL010827449.1_pt1 | contig 12869 bp, 8 predicted proteins | sample 9134231 | NCBI WGS metagenome assembly JAEEGL01 (sample SAMN16246548, study PRJNA631951) | gut metagenome | biome: gut microbiome; feature: rumen; material: fiber-attached | host: Bos | place: Iran: Karaj | collected 2018-10
CAGTACTCGCCGTTGACGTAGACCGCCACGAAGGTCGCGGGGGAGGCGTCGATGTTCATATCCAGCACCGCGGTGCTCGTGAACGAGTCGCGGATGCGGGCGCCGCCCCAGTCCTGACCGGCGTTGCGCAGCACGAGGCCGGCGAAGGTGGTGATATAGTCGCTGCCGAAGAACGGGTAGGTCACCTTGGAGCGGCCGTAGCCGGCGCGGAAATAGATGCCGAGGGATTTCTGAGCGTAGGCGCGGGTCGAAGCGCCGGAGACGCGCACGCCCGCGGGGGTCTCGATGCCCGGGGTGCCGTCAGTCTCGAAGAACGAAAGTGAGCATTCGCGCTCGACGACGGGCACGAAGGGCCTTGAAACGGCGTAGACCGCCGCGAAATCCGCGGGATCCATCGCGAGGGTCACTACCGGTATGGTGTGGGGCGTTTCAAAGAGGTAGGTCGCCGTGGAGCAGCTGCTCTCGACCCTTCCGGGCACGAAGGTCACGGCGCGCAGCACGGTGTTGGAGCTGACCGTGATGGGCCCGGTATAGACTTCGCTTTCGGAATCCGGCTTGGAGCCGTCGAGCGTGTAGCGGATGACCGCGTCCTCGTTGCGGGAGGAAAGCTCGACCGTGAACGGCGAGGTGTGGTAGAGCTCGGTCACGGAGAACACAGGGGCCGCCGCCGTCGCCAGCAGGCAGGTGTCGGGATTCCTCGCTCCCTTGGTCGGGCGCGAGAAGAACACGCGCTCGCCGTTCGCGCTGCCGTTCTCACGGCCGCTCGTGACGCCGTTGCGGAGCGCGCCGGTCTCGAACACGTCCACCACGGAGCCGTCGGCGTCGGTCAGATACACGGTCTCGCCCGCGGGGGAGAGGTTGAAGGGCGCGGGGCTTGCCCACTGGTCGAGCACGCTCGCGGAGCAGTTGACGGCGGCATAGCCGTTCGCCGGGATCGTGACGGCGGAGAGCTCGTATTTATCGAGCTCGTTCCGGCTGTCCGAAAGATGCCAGCCGCTCAGCGTCACGGCCGAGGAAGAGGGGTTATAGAGCTCCACCCAGTCCATCTCGTGGCTGCGGGGCGCGGTCACCGAGCAGGCCTCGCTGATATAAACAGAAGAGGGGTTGAACCCGCCAACCCCCATGTATTCGGTAAATCCGACGGAAGAATTCGCTTCGCCCGGCGTCGGCCTCGGGAAATAGAGCAGGCTGCCGTCCGGCCCCCTGCCGATGGAGACGTTCGGGCTCAGCTCCTCGGGCACCGTGATCCGATCCTGCCTCATGCCGTTGTAATTGGTGAGGAACAGGCCGTCGTCGGTGGAGGAGAGCTTGAACGAGGTGTGCAGCTCGTCCTCGGTGAGATCCTTGCCCGAGAGGAACACGATAAGGTATTCGCCCGGCTCGAGCGTCACGTCGGGCAGCGCCCATTTCGAGGGCTCGAGCGCGTTGTCGGAGAGATAATAGCCAGAGAGATGCACCGCGGTCGAACCGGAGTTGTAGAGCTCCGCCCAGTCGCTGCGGTCGCCGTCACAATCGATGATGTCGTAGTTGTTCCTGGGCAGAACCTCGTTGATGCGGATCGGGTCGGAGGCGTCCATCGGCGTCCAGGCGATCGCGGTGAACACGCGGTCGGAATTGGCCTTTCCCCTGGTGGGGAAGGCGGTATAGACCACGCCGCTGCCCGAACGCAGGGCCGCAACGGGCTCCGGCATCGCGTTGTCGAACTCGAGCCTGTCGACGGTACGGCCGCCCCTGTTGAAGAGGTAGACTCCGTGCTCCTCGGAATTGAGCTTGAAATCGGCCGCGAACGAGGCGTAGGAAGCGCCGGCCTCGGACTCGGTGCCGGAGAAATTGACCACGCAGTATTCGCCCGCTGAGAGCTTGTGCTCCGGGAACTGCCATTTATCAGCCTTGTCGGGATTGTCCGAAAGGAAGAACGAGGAGAGCTCGACCTCCTTGCCGGAGTTGTTCAGTATCTCCGCAAAGCCGCCCTCGCCGCGCAGCACCTCGCTGATGATGAGGCCGGAAGGCGTGTCGGGCGCCGCGGTCTGGTTCGCGGAGGAGGTGCCGCCCGGATTGACCGGGGTCACGGGCGTGTCGCCGCGCCTGCTCTTATCGGTAAGGATCAGGATCAGCGCCACTATTGCGAGCACCAGTATTATGATAAGCGTGAGCATGATCGGGCGGAAGCCCCCGCGCCTGCCGGAACGTCCGGCGGAAGAGTTTGCCATTTTATATCTCCTTAATTCGGCCGAGGGAAGACCCGCGGCCTTTATCCACGCCCCGGAGGGGAAAGCTCCGGGGACACATATTTTCTATCATATTATACATCGGTTATTTCCAAAATAAAAGCCCATTTGTCAAAAACTGGGCGTTTTTACGGGAATCACGGCGTTTTTCGGCGGTTTACGGGGAGGGAGAGCATCTTTTTGGACGAAAACGCATATTCTTTCGGAAACAAGGACGCGCGGGATACGCGCGGAAGGGGGAAGCATGAAGGAAAAGCGAAGGGCGCCCGGGTCCGTAAAGGTGCCGCTGCTTGCCGATATCGCGCTGGCGGCGATAATAACGGCGCTGTTTTTCGCGCTCGGCGTGGCCGGGGCGGTCTCAAGGAAGGCGGAGGCGCTCAGCGTGGGGCTCTTCCGCGGCGGCGGCGCGGTCTACCGCGGCAGGGACGGCGCCTGCGCCGCGCTCGTCATCACGGCGGATTGGGACGCGGCCGCGCTCAGGAGCATCCTCGATACGCTCGACGCCCATGATGCGAAGGCGACCTTTGCGATAGGCCGTCTGCTCGCGGAGGAGAACGCCCCGACGGTCGCCCGCATCGCCGAACGCGGGCACGAGCTCGCCGTCATGGGCGGGGGAGAAAGCTATGAGGACTATGTTTCGGAGCTGCGGGAAACGCTTCGAAGGATCGAGCTTGCGGCCGGGGTGCGGCCCAGGCTGCTCTTTGCGGCGGAGAACGGCGTGAGCGAAAACAGAGCGGCGAGGGAGCTCGGCCTGACCTGCGTCGTCGGTTCGGTGGATCTTATGACCCTTCGCGGCACGGCCGGGGACATAATCGCGCGGGCGGAGGGGAATACTGGGGCAAGGGACATCGTCGTCTCGGCGCCGACCGAGGCGTTTTCCCGGGCGCTTTCCTATATTTTGGACCATTTTGCGGCTATGGGCTTGACGGTTACCGCAGTTAGCGGTACAATATACGATTGAGGGAATATGCAGCCCCGCGAGGGCGTCCCCCCGAAAGAACGAAGAAGGAACGAACGAAATGCAGCTGATCTGTCGCGAGACCCTGCCCAATGGGCTCAGGATCGTCACCGAACGGATGGAGAACTACCGCTCGGTCTCGGTCTGCTGCTGGATAAGCGCGGGCTCGATCTATGAGGACTTCGGAAACGGCGGCGCCGGTACCGAGGGCGGCATCTCGCATTTCATAGAGCACATGCTCTTCAAGGGCACCGAAAAGCGCAGCGCGGCGCGCATCGCCGAGGATATCGACGCGATCGGCGGCAACCTCAACGCCTTCACGAGCAAGGAATGCACCTGCGTCTACGTCAAGGTCATCGACGAGAACCTCGACGCGGCCGTGGAGCTGATCGCCGACCTCGTGTGCGGCACGCGCCTCGACGAAGAGGATATCGAGCTCGAGAAGGGCGTCGTGATCGAGGAGATCGCTATGAACGAGGATACCCCCGAGGACCTCGTCCACGAGACCCTCTGCTCGCTCTACTACGGCAGCGATCCCTACGCGCGGCCCGTCCTCGGCAGCGAGGAGAGCGTCGGCGCGTTCAGCCGCGATATGCTCAAAGCCTATATGACAAGGCGCTACCGTCCGGACAGGATAGTGGTGGCGGCGGCCGGCAACCTTGACCACGGGGCCTTCCGCCGCGCGGTCGAGAGGAGCTTCTGCTTCCGGACCTCCGGCGCGCAGGACGAAAAGACTGCCGAAAGCGTGCCCGCCGAAAGCGCCTCAAAGCGCAGCGTGTTCGTCAACAAGGACGTCGAACAGACGCATATCGCCCTCGCCTTCCCGGCCTTCGCGGCCGAGGCGCCGGAGAAATACCCGCTGCTCGTGCTCAACAACGCCGTGGGCGGCTCGGTCAGCTCCCGCCTCTTCCAGAGCATCCGCGAGCAGAAGGGCAAGGCGTATTCGGTCTATTCCACGCCCACCTTCTTCCGCACAAGCGGATACTTCACGCTCTATGCCGGCACCGGCGAGAAGCAGGCGGAGGAGGTGCTCGAGCTGATGCTCGCCGAATACCGCGCCGTCGCCGAAAAGGGCATCACGGCCGAAGAGATCGGGCGCAGCAAGCGCCAGATGCGCACTTCCTTCCTGCTCGGCAGGGAGAACACCTCGGCCCACGCCTCCGCGCTCGGCAGGAGCGAGCTGGACCGCACGCCGTATATAAGCGACGACGAGGTCCTCTCAAGGATCGACGCCGTCACCGAGGAGGCCGTGAACGCCATCCTGCCCGCCGTATGCGATTTCGGCGCGATGCGCGCCGCGTTCGTCGGCAGGGTGGGCAAGCGCGAGAAGGCGCTCGGGAAAATCATCGACGGCGCTGTCTGAGCGCCCCCAAAATACTTTATTCGCAGCGATCGAAAGGAACATATAATGGACAAGCTCGACGTGATCTTCGAAATGCAGAAGCTGCTCGACGACGATATAGCCTCCAGGCGGCACCTTGAATTCTCCACCGAGGAGTGGATGCAGAAGGAGGTGCTCGCGATGCTCTCGGAGCTCTCCGAGGTGCTCGACGAGGTCAATTTCAAATGGTGGAAGAACAAAAAGCCCCTCGACGGCGAGGCCCTCAAGGGCGAGCTCGTGGATATACTGCATTTCTTCGTGAGCATGTGTATCCGCTCGGGCATGAGCGCGGACGAGCTCTTTGAAAAATACCGCCTTAAGAACAAGGAAAACTTCGACCGTCAGTACGGCCGGAGCGAGAAGAAGGGCTATGAGGTCGAGCAGACCGGTGTAAACACCGGCGATAACGGCGAAGGAGGACAGGCCTGATGGAGATGCGTCAATACCATGCCAGGCGCGCTAAGCGCCGGCTCAAAAAGGGCGCGCTCGTGCTCATCGCGGTGCTGCTCTTCATCGCCGTGGTCGTGCTGCTGATAATAGTCAGCGTCGGCGGCGCGGAGGCGACCGCGCTCTACGGCCCCGCGGTCTGTGCGGAAAAATACAGCGCCGTCGTCGTGCGCAATGAAAAGCTCGTCACGACCGGCGATTACGACCTTGCGGAGTTCTATGCGGCCGAGGGCCAGCGCGTCGAACCCGGCGACCATATCATGGACGTCTACAAGATGGGCTTCAGCAGGGAGATCACCTCCTCCCTTTGGAACACGAAGCAGGAGATCTACGAGGAGCAGCTCAACGTCCTCGGCGAAGCGCGCGACGTGGAGCTTCGCAATTACGACGACCGCATCGATTCGGCCAAGCAGCGGCTCGCCCACGCGGTGCTTAGCGGCGACCAGGCGGCGGTGCCAGGCATCCAGAAAGAGCTTACCGACCTTCTGAGCGCCCGCAGCGAATACCTGCGCGGCTACATCCAGCCGAGCGAAAAGCTCCGCGGCCTCTATCAGAAGGAGGAGGACTGGCAGCATGCCGTGGACGACGGCAGGATCAGCCTCAATGCCGAGGTCGGCGGCGTCGTCAGCTATTATTTCGACGATTACTCCCAGCCGCTCAACGCCGATAAGCTCACGAACGCGACGAGCGACCTTATCAGCAAGGCCTATAAGCGCAGCAATCCCTCCAAGATGACGGCGAGCACGAACGCGAAGAGCAACGCCTTCCGCATCGTGGATACCGACGACTGGTACCTCGTGTTCCTCAGCAGCGCCGATCAGCCCCTTCGCGTCACCGAGGATATGTATTACACGGTCGAGATCGAGGGCTACGGCAGCTTCGAGGGCGTCGGCGTCAGCAGCACCGTCAACGACAAGAAGGCGATAAACGTCATCCACATCGAGCAGGACATGGGCGCGCTGATCAACGTCCGCGCCGTGAAGGCGACCGTGACCTACTCCGCGAGCGGCATCAAGATCGACCGGAAAGCGATCCAGTTCAGCGATCTCGAGCCCTTTATCGAGGTCATCACCCCGGAGGGCAAGGTCGGCGTCTACGTAAACGTCCTTGCGGACGACGGCAAATACGCGATCGTGACAGCCAAGAATACCGACAACGCGCCGGTGGAACAGGGGATGAAGTATTGGATACCGTAACCGTCAGAGAAAATCTTGAGAGGATAAGGGAAGGCGTCGCCGAGGCCGAATACGCCGCGGGACGGCCCGCGGGCAGCGTGCGGCTCATCGGCGTCACCAAATTCAAAACGATCGACGAGATCCGGCCCGCGCTCGAGGCGGGGCTCGGCGAAGTCGGCGAGAACCGCGCGCAGGAGTTCACCGATAAATTCGATTTCTTCTCGTCCTACGGCGTGAAAAAGCATTTCATCGGGACCTTGCAGGTCAATAAGGTCAAGTATCTCGTGGGGAAGGCGGATCTGATCCAGTCGGTGGACAGGCTCGCCCTCGCCGAGGAGATCGGCAGGCTTGCCGTGAAGCGGCAGGTCGTGCAGCCGGTGCTGATCGAGGTCAACATCGGGTCGGAGGAACAGAAGTCCGGCGTCGCGCCGGCGCTGCTCCCCGAATTGCTTAAGGTAGTTTCCGACATGCCCGGCATCCTTGTAAAAGGGCTTATGTGCGTTCCTCCCGCGGGCAGTGAGGACGAGGCAAGGCCGTATTTTGCGAGGATGAGGGAGCTGTTCCTGAAGGCGGGAGAGCGCTCGCTCCCGAATGTTTCGATGGAGGAGCTTTCAATGGGCATGAGCGGGGATTATAAAGCCGCGATACGCGAGGGCGCGACGATGGTCAGGATAGGTTCCGCCATCTTCGGGCCGCGCGCCGCTGCAAAGCCGTTCTGAGGCCGGACTTCCGGGGGAGGAGCGGAGCGGAGTTGTCACCGCGTTTTTTCCCAAGCGCCAACAATACAACTTAGGAGGAAACGAATATGGCAAATGGTTTAAGAAGGTTCTGGAACGCTATCACCGAGCCCACCGAACCTATCGAGCAGGAGGAACTTGAGTACAGCGAGGAGATGTCGACCTATCAGGAGACTGAGCCCGAGCGCGTTAAGAGGCGCAGTCAGACGAACAACATCGTCAATCTCCCGAGCGGCGTCACCGGCAAGATGATCGTCTACCGTCCCGTCAATCACGAGGACACGCGGAATATCATCGACAATCTCAGGAACCGCAAGCCCGTCATCGTCAACATGGAACAGATCGAGGCCGCGACCGCGCAGCGCATCCTGGACTTCCTGTCCGGCGCAAGCTACGCTGTGGGCGGCAAGCTCTACAAGGTATCCACGAGGATATTCATTGTTGCGCCCGCAAACATTGATATCATCGGTAGTGCCGACGGTTATCACGAGTGTTAACCATTCCCTCTTGACCGTGCGGGTGCCGAACCACGGGCTGCGAGGCGGGGCGGAGGTCTTCTCCGCTCCGCTGCGGCACGAAGCGAAGCAGGAAAAGCAAATGAACAAAAACGATATCATAAAAAAGGATTTTTCCCATTCATTCTGGGGATACGACGTCATCGAGGTCGATCTGTTCCTCGATGAGGTGATCCGCGAGATCGAGCGCCTTCACAACGAGCTGGACATCATGGCGCTCAGCGCCGAGGCCGCCCGCCAGCGCGAAGCGCAGCTGCGCGAACGCCTTGCCCGGCTGACCGCCGAAAGAACGGCCGAGCCGGAGCCGGAGCCCGAACCGGAACCGGAGCCGGAGCCCGAGCAGGAAATCGAACCCGAGCAGGAAGTCGAGCCCGAGCCGGAGTACGGCGACGGGGAATAAGCGCCCGTCCGCGCCGCGGCAGTATCGATCAATTATAATTAATAGGAAAGCATTTCACTTAACGATGGATCCCTTCACCGAAAACGAGACGAACGAGACCCGGCGCGCGATCGACGCCGCCGCGAGGGAGGGCGCCGCAAGCGCGGCGGCCCTTGCCGACGCATTCCGCAAAAAGCTGGAGGCCATGCTCGCGGCGCTGCCCGGAGAGGAACGGGAGCAGGCGCCCTCCGCGCCCGTGACTGCGTCATATAGGACGCCGGAGATCGTGCGCAGCGTCGAGGAAGCGCTGCAGCTCGGCCGCAGGAACGCCCGCGCGAAGGAAAGGCGGGCAGAGGCTCCGGCCGAAACAGAGGAGGCCGCGAAGGAACAGCCACGGCGCGAAACGCGTTCATACAGCTTCAAGCAGAAGCTCGCGCAGATCGGGAGGATGTCGGACGAGATCGCCGGCGAGCTCCCGGCTGAATTCATGAAAACGCTCGAGGGCGGCATCAATCTGACCGAGCGCACCAAGGTCCACCCGCAGTCCGATCCCAGGCAGCCGCTGCTGATCCTGGGCGAATACAGGAACGACCCGCGGACGGGCCGCAGCATCATGCTCTACGGCGGCTCGATCATCCGCACCTACGGCCGGCTGCCCGAGGCGCGCCTCAGGGAGGAGCTCGAAAGGATCATCCGCCACGAGTTCACCCACCACGTAGAGGGGCTCTGCGGCGAGCGCGGCCTCGAGATCAGCGACGAGGTCAGACTCGAAAACTACCGGCAGGAGCTCGATGAGCTCGGGCGGGAGGAGCTTTCCTCCCGGGCCGAAGTCCGGCCGGCGGACGCTGAAGAAGGACAGCACAGGCGGAGAAGACGCAGGCGCCGCTGAGGCCCTGCGGCCGATTCCGACCTCGGGATAAGCCGATAAGACCAGTTTTTCAGCCCTTCCGCACCCGCGGAGGGGTTTATTTTTTGCCTTAAAGCCTTGAAAAACTGAAATATGGCATGAAAACGGCTTGAAATAATATAAAAAACTGTTGCAATCCTGATAAACTCTTGATATAATAAAACAGACTGGGGAGGTACCCCCTTCCCGGAAAAATACGAAGCTAAGCGTTCCCTTCGGGGGAGGCTTCAGACTTACGAAACTGGAAGGAGAAAAACATGAAAAAGTTCTTTGCAGCACTGCTTGCGGCTCTGATGGCGCTCTCGCTCGTGTCCATCCCCGTCGCTGCAGAAGGCGAAGTCGTTTTCGCAGCCGCGACCGTGACTGACGTCGAACCCGGCAGTTCCGTGTCGATCCCCGTCACGATCACCGGCGAGAACTTCGAATGCCACAGCATGAACATGTACGTCGAGTTCGACACCGAGGTACTCACTCTCGACAGCGCTGTCGAGGGCAGCGTTATCTCCGGCGCCACCATGAAGACGCTCGACACCACCTCCGAACCCGGCAAGGTCAAGCTCGGCCTGCTCTATGCTACCACCGGCCTGAGCCAGAGCGGCGAACTGTTCACCATGAACTTCACCGTCAGCGCGGACGCGGCCGAGGACATCGAGCTTCCCGTCACCGTGATCACCTTTGCCAATGCTCCCGTAGGCGGCGATCCCACCCCGATCCCCTACGTCACCGAGAGCGGTCTGATCCAGCTCGCGGGCGAGGAGCCCCCGGCAGGCCCCACTCTTGACGAGGCGCTGAACATCGAGGGCGGCCCCCTTCACTTCGAGAACGACGCGGCCTATCCCTGGGAGATCATCGAAGAGGGCGGCCGTATCTACGCCAAGAGCACCAACATCGGTATAGCGAGCTCCGTCGCGACCATCACCTTCACCTACACTGCGCTCGAAGGCGAAGAGCTCGTCTTTGACTTCATCAGCATGGGCGAGGGCAGCGACACCAACGATTGGGACGGTCTGCGCCTGTACGTCGACGGCAGCCTTGCTCAGAAGTGGGGCGCAAACCACAGCGAGTGGGAGACCTACACCTACGACCTGACCGCAGGTGAGCACACCATCGAGTTCCGCTATAAGAAGGACGGCTCCGTCAACCCGACCGGCGACTACGCCTGCGTCGACGAAGTCGGCATCATAGTCGGCCAGACTCCTCCGGTGACCGAGGCGCCCACCGAGGCACCTACCGAGGAACCCACCGAAGCGCCCACCGAGGAGCCCTTCGAAGGCATCATCTGGGACTTCGAGACCGATCCCTGGGCACAGGGCTTCACCTCGATCGATGCTGACGGCGACGGCTACGGCTGGGAATGGCTGAACCCCGCCGGCACGTTCGACTACCATCACGAGGGCGACGGCTGCATGAAGTCCGATTCCTACAGGTCGGGCGTCGGCGCTCTTACCCCCGATAACTGGCTGATCACCCCCGAATTCATCTGCGACACCGAGATCAGGTTCTGGCTCAATCCCCGCAGCTCCTCCTTCAACGAAGAGTACATCGGCCTCTACGTTTCCGAGGACGGCGAAGCCTGGTCCACCGAGATCTGGGGCATGACCCTTCCCGAGGACGTGACTCCCGTTGAGTACACCGTTGATCTGAGCGCATACGAGGGCGAAGCGATCACCGTTGCCTTCCGTCATTACGACACCGAGGATCAGTTCGCGGCTCTGCTCGACTACATCACCCTTCCCAATGCAGAATTGACCGAACCCCCGGTAGAGCCCACCGAGGCACCCACCGAAGAGCCCACCGAAGAGCCCACCGAAGAGCCCACAGATGAACCCACCGTCCCGCCCCTTGTCGGCATCATCTGGGACTTCGAGACCGACCCCATCGCTCAGGGCTTCGAGTTCATCGATCAGGACGGCGACGGCTACAACTGGGGCTGGAACTTCGAGGATAGTCCCTATTACCTCTATACCTATGAGGGCGAGGGCTGCGCATATTCCGAATCCTACATAAACAGCTATGATCCGCAGAAGGGCGCGCTCACTCCCGATAACTGGATGATCACCCCCGAGTTCGTCAGCGATCAGCTCAAGTTCTGGGTCTGCGCTCAGGATGAAGACTGGGCCGGCGACTACATCGGCGTCTACGTATCCGAGGATGGCGGCGAGACCTGGTCCGACGAGATCATCGGCGGCGAGACCCCGACCGAGTGGACCGAGATCACCGTTGACCTCTCCGAGTTCTCCGGCGTGCTCAGGGTCGCGTTCCGTCATTACGACTGCAGCGACGAGTTCATGGCTCTTATCGACTACATCACCGTTCCTCAGAGCGAGCCTCCGGCAGACGAGCCCATCACCCTGGTCGAGATCAACGATTTCGTGATCCCCGAATGGAATGCAGAGCCCTTCTACGCCTGCACCGTTCCCGATGACGCTCACTACTACATCTCCCAGACCGTATGGCTCAAGGACGATGTCGTCATGACCTCCGAAGAGCTCTTCGACGACGAGAACGCCGAATACAGGCAGGTATTCATCGTAACTCCTTACCAAGGCTATTACTTCCCCGAGGAGGAGGCTTTCACTAAAGACATCAACATTGACGATATCACCGTTCTTATCAACGGCACCGAGGACCTTGTGGGTCTCGTCGAAGAGAACGGCCAGAATTCCGGCAATATCGCGGTCTACACCGTCCCGTTCACCGTGACCCCGCCCTCCGTTGATGAGGTCGAGTTCTACGTAGAGCCCTTCTACACCGTCTCCTACATCGGCGACACGGTCTACGTATCCGTCATGGTCAACGGCGAGTTTGAGGCCCATACCCTCAACCTCCAGTTCAACTACGATCCCGCCGCGTTCGCGCTCTCCGAGATCTTCGAAGGCACGGTCCTTGCGAACGTTGCCGACAACGGCGGTTCCTACGTCCTTGACACCAACACCGTTCCCGGTTCGGTCCGCGTCGGCGTCATCATGCCCAACGATCCCTTCACCGAGGACGGCGAGCTGTTCACCGTGGCCCTCACCGTTACCGATGAAGCGGTCATCGACAACATTTATCCTCTCGAGCTTGAAGTTACCGAGTTCCGTAACTTCCCGCTCGGCGGCGAGCCCACCGATATCCCGTACTTCACTCAGGACGGCGCGGTCGAGATCATCGACATGGAGATCGAGCCCGTTGAGTTCGAGGTCACCGCTCCCAGCCCGGTCACCCGCGGCTCCACCTTCACTGCGAACGTCAACGTCTACGGCGTCTATGAGGCCCACGGCCTGACTATGGCCGTCACCTATGACGACACCGCGTTCGAGGCGACCGGCGTCACCCCCGGCGAGATCCTCCAGCAGGTCACCGACCTCGGCGGCACCTACATCCTCGATTACGAGACCAACCCCGGCGTCATCAGCCTCGGCATCATGATGCCCGATGAAGGCTTCGATCTCAGCGGCAACCTGTTCGATATCGAGTTCACCGTCAAGGACGATGCCGCCACCGGTATCTACGACCTTGATCCCGTCGTCGACGAGTTCCGTTACTTCCCGCTCGGCATGGACGAGGGTATCGACATCCCGTACGAGGAGATCCCCGCTGAAGTCGAGATCATCGACATCGCTCTGTTCACCGTCACTTCGCCCGAGCAGGTAGAGCGCGGCGAGGTATTCCCCGTCGTCGTTACCCTGACCGGCGAGTATCCCGAGGCTCACGGCCTGACCTTCAGCCTCGAGTATGACGCCTCCGTGTTCGAGGTCGTCGGCGATGCCGAATACGGCGATATCCTTAACGCGGCTCTCGGCCTTGGCGCCGCCGTGATCATCGACACCGAGACCATTCCCGGTTCCGTCCGTCTGGGCGTCATGATGCCCGAGGAAGGCTTCACCGGCGAAGGCACGCTCTTCACCGTCAACTTCCGCGCGAAGGACGACGCACCGGCAGGCCTGTATGATTTCGATCCCGTTGTGACCGAGTTCCGTCACTTCCCGCTCGACGGCGAAGGCATGGATATCCCCTACGAGACCATCAATGACCAGACCGAGATCGTCGACGTCGTAACTCCCGAGCCCACCGATGAGCCCACTCCCGAGCCCACCGACGAGCCCACTCCCGAGCCCACCGACGAGCCCACTCCCGAACCCACCGACGAGCCCACTCCC
>JAEEGL010848655.1_pt1 | contig 12869 bp, 5 predicted proteins | sample 9134231 | NCBI WGS metagenome assembly JAEEGL01 (sample SAMN16246548, study PRJNA631951) | gut metagenome | biome: gut microbiome; feature: rumen; material: fiber-attached | host: Bos | place: Iran: Karaj | collected 2018-10
ACACACTCGTTTCGGCATATTCTTTGAACATTTTGTCGGATATGGCTGAGAGCATCTTTGAAACTAGCTCAGGATCGGCACATTTTCTAAGCGCCACATTATTCGCGTAATCAGAAATTAATGATAAGCGCAAATATTCATCATTAACCCCTTCAATAATGTCAAATGAGTTCCGAAATTCATCATCGCTACCTATAGAAGCTTTCTCAAGCCTAATTCTTTTTCCAAGGATAGAGTCGGGATATTTTTCGCCGACTAAATGATAGGCGTCGTCGAGCAACTTATTCGCTTCTTCATTTTCGTCAATATTATACAAATTAATATAGCTGCCATAATCGCGCTTAGCCACCTCGAAATCTTGCCCATCATAGACGCCTTTGTACAGATTGATATAACTTAACTGATGTTTGGAGGCATTTGGTTTATTAATAGACACATATAAGTTAGCCACGCCGTGCGCAAAAAACACTCTGGCGGCATTATCGATATTGTGCGAATTTACAAATGAAATAATCTTGTCAATCTCTTCTTCAATCCATTTCAATTTTCGCACAAACACGCCGATTTTCATCAGAGCGCTAAACTTGAGTCGCACATTTAGCTCGGTCGTCTCTTTAAGTTGCACGTCGTATAAATATCCTAACAGATCATGACAGAACTTCGATTCCATATTGTCCAACAGCAAAATCAGATCATAAGTTTCACGCGCCGAAAAATCACAGCTCGTCACGCGCTCCATAATTTCTTTGTCGACTTTTTCATTCTCGCCCATTTTAATCTTTAGATAAGCGTAATCAATATATTCTTGCGCGTAATCTAAATCGAGCTCACTCATTATCTTGTCTAAATCGGCTTGGTTCTTGGAGTCGTCAAAGTAAACCCATAAATACTTAATAGCATAAGTTTTCAAGCGAGACATCTCACCATACACTGAATTCTTAACTAAGCGATAAAGTTTATCCGCATATTCGTAAACATATTCATCGGAAAATAAATCATTATGAAGAAGAATTGCATGGGAATATAATTTGGCCAAAATAATCGGATCTACGCCGGAAGATTCAGCAGTCTTTATTCTTTCGTCTAGTGTTTTATATAAACCAACACAATAGCCAACATTAAATTCAGTACAATAATCAAAAGCTATGCAAATATCTTCATAGCTAGATTTTTTATCTAAAATCTTTTCTTTGCATAGTGCAAGTACGGATTCATCGTTCACGATATCCGCGGCTATCATAAAACTAATCCGCAAAGCGAACTCGTTGTCAGGTCGAATACGCTCGATAATTTCAATAGCCTTAAGAGCACCTTTACAGCTTGGCTCAATTTCATAAACCTTTTGCAGAATCGGAATCACGCCATTGATTAAAGTATTGTCAGAATAATTACCAAAAAGCAATTTTTCTGCGCCGACTCGGGCGTCAGATATTCTGCCATTAAAATAATTCAACCATGCGTCAAATAAAACTCTGGACGATTTGTTTTCTTCTATATGATCGCGCAAACGGCGATACAGTCGCACGAAGGTGCCATAGTATCTTGCGTCTATTAATCTCAGAAGCTTCTTACAGCAAAACACAACATCTTCTTTTTTCTTCTCGCCACCTATGACGGACAAAAATTCGGTAAAATAGTGCTCAAAATATGGATCATTAATTGGTAAATCTTGCAAAATAGCCCGATAATCGTCCACGAGCAACGCCGCCGCACGCTCATGAATCTCTTTTGGACACTTCGCGCGCAACGCATCGCGCACGGTACGATTCATGACATACTTACCGTCAGCTAAATTCACGAAAGAGCTATCCGACAATAGCTCGAATTCGTCAATTGAGAATACACCCGAAATCTTACTTCCGGCTTCAATTATTTGTTCGCGCGTAAAAACGCCAAACTCAGCCATCGTATACATGACTTCGCGCTGCACCGCATCACGGCCACGCAAATATCTAAAAGCCTGACCTTTCTTGCAATCTTTAAAATCATCCAACGATAAGTCATCTTTTCCTGTGGCAGCAAGCTCAGCAAAACGTTCTGCGCACGCTCTAAGCGTATCTGGCGTACCGTTCGTAAAATCATACAAGTCGCGGCGCAGCATAGCGCTCTTTATGCCTTTCTCGGCAAGATATTTCTCAGAGTCCGTCTTCGAAAAATCTTCCAGCGCCAACATGCGAATAGATTTCGACCAATCAGAACTATCTTCTTCCCAATTAATCGCCTCACGACCCGCAATCACCCAAAGCACCCCAGGAACTTTACGAATTGGGCTAAAACGATTTCTAAGCCATTCATCGCCATAGGCCAAATCACCACTAAGCGTCATCTGATCGGAACTCATCAAATGCTCATAAGTGTCGAATAATACCACGAGCGGCCCATTCGCCTTACTCATATTCTTGCGAAGGTCGAACGCAAAATACCCAGGCAAACGTTTCTTGATTTCATCGTCAGACATAAAATCAATTTGTTCAAACTCGCGTTTATACTCATCATGATGATCGCGTATTAACGCAACACCTTTATCGATTGCCTTAAATACCCACATGGCAGTCTTAATCGCGGGCACGGCGTCAAGAGGTACTATGTTTTCCACGCTGTCAAAAGCCAGAGAAATCGCCGGAAAAGCCTCTAAAATCGCCTTCTTTTCTTTCTTTTCAATGTCGCCACCATTTCGACGTGAAAAAGCGAACCTCGCCGCATCGAATAGCGGAAAACTAAAACCATAGTGCGTCTCTAATTGGCGCGCTAGGGCCGAAAAAGTAGCCTCCATATCGGTAATAACCGCAAAATCATGATGCACAACCATCAAATCCTTGTTGACGCGCGCCTTATTCTCGAGATGATTTAATAGGGAAGTCTTACCAATCCCGCCAATACCGAAATAATTTATAACACTAATCGTATGATTATTGGGCCACTCTTTTTTAATCTCTGCTAAGCTATCTTCAAAAAGACGTTCCGCTCGCTCGCGCACAATATAATAATCGTCTTTTTTACTGCCAAAAATGTCTGTTTCAATTTCCATATTCACACCTACTTAATATATAAATTATATACCCAACTGTTACACAATAAAAACCGGCGCCCCGAAGGGCACCGGTATTTTTTAGACCAATTTACGCTCATAAAAACCTTGAATAGACGGCAGTTCAATATGCTTATAGGCTGCCACCGTTTCGTAGGTCATCCGCAGGACGAAGATCATAAACTCCAGGATAGAAGAGAACTCACCGAAAATCGTCCGACTTTCTTCCAGCGCAGGAATCAGGTACTTGTCCGTTTCCTGAACCAGCCGCGTCATCTCATCATCGCTGATTGAGCCACCATCATTTACTTGGCCATAGCAAATCTCATACCAGCGGTAGAGAGTCTTTGCAAGCAAAGCCTCCTTGCACTGGGAAAGTTCCGCATAAAAGCGTTCCGTTGTTTTTTCGGGAGTTTCTTTTTCCATCGGCATCATGCTCAGTCGCCGAAGAGCATGCTGAACGTCGGCGTTATAAATAAATACATCCACGTTCGGCAAGTCACCAAGTAAAATTGTTGCAATTGCCGTATCCTCATGCACGCCGAAGGCAACCGCAAAGGCCGCGAGAAGCATCGCTCTCAGGGCCCGCGAATCACCATTCTGATACTTAGCCTGGCATTCGAAGGCACTCATCAGCGCCATATCTGATTGCTCAAAGACGAAGTCATCCTTGCTGTTGCGGGCTTCCAGGCGACCCTCCAGACGCGCATGCGTCCGGGCCAGGTCATGCTTTTTGCGTTGCACATCGCCAATCTTAAACAGCATCGCGAGCGGTTCATTCAGAGACCGTACGACCTGCTGCAAGACAAACAACGTGTCACGCTGCTGCCGGAATTCCAACAGTTTCGTTTTGCGCGCCCGCTTTACGGCGGGAAGCAATTTCTGGTCGGTTTCCAGGATATTCTTTTCGATAGACTCCTGGCTCAGTGCGCCCACCATAGAGGAAAGATTCGTAAATCTATCGAGCAACTTCACAATCAGTGCGTCGATATTTTCATCCATTCGGCCATAGTAGCGAACCTTGGTATCAGACTTAGATTCATCTGGCTTAATCTTCATGATCGTTACAGCCTTCACGCCATTCTGAACCCGCGCTCCTCCAGGAAGCGCCGTAAAGTCCGCGTGTGCATCTTCGGTGACATCATGCAGCAGCGCAATCGCAACAATCTCAGGGTCCAAACCCAGCAGGGAAGCAAGATATGCTACCAGCATGGGGTGACAAATGTACTTGAGCTCGCTACTCTTGCGCTTGGTTTCGCCGTGCATCTTCTTCGCAAAGGACAGTGCGTCGATACCTGCCCAATATTCATGGGCACGGAAGTAGCCCAGGAGGGCAAACTCCATTCGGTCATAGTCAAACATCTGCAGAGAACGTATATTTTCCATAGTATCACTCCTCCCCAATTGATACTGATTGGTCTGTAAAGGAACAAGTTATTCCGTAAATTAAAACACAACAACATAATTATGTCAACATATTCCACCCCTTTAAAAATCTCCAAAATCTGTTAAAATATATGCAAATGGCTAAGAAGTTCAGTAAACCAGAGTTGTCTCGCAAAATTAATGGGGATATTCCTTTTGATACCGTTATTGATGAACCTAGCCAAGATCTTACGCGTCTAGATATTCAAGTTCTTAACCAAAACCCTCGTTATAGTCGCGCCACTATTCAAAAATTCATCAAAGCCGGTTACGTTACGGTAGATGGCGAGCAGGTCACTAAGCCAAATACTTTAATTGCAGACGAAGCCGAAATCATCCTGACTATCCCAGCCAGCGAACAAGCTGAAAAACCACCAATTATTTATGAAGACGATAATGTTATCGTTTTTAACAAGCCTGCCGGCATGCTTTCTATCAAGAAAGGCGCCTACATTGCCGAACCAGCCATCGAAGATTGGGGCGAGATTGTTCATCGCCTTGACCGTGACACTTCTGGTGTCATTATTGTCGCCAAAAACCTCAAGACTAAGGGCTATCTTCAAAAGCAATTCCAAGAACGCAAAACGCATAAAACATACTATGCTATCGTTTGTGGCACACCAAAAGAAAGTCACGCTATTATCAACATTCCGCTCGCTCGCAACCTCAAAAAACCTACTACCTTCATGCCAGACAAAAACGGCCGTGAAGCCATTACGGAATACCGCGTCATCGAATCTGGCGAGAAATATTCACTCATGGAACTAAAACCGCGCACTGGTCGCACGCATCAGCTACGCATTCATATGAGCTTCATTGGTTGCCCAATCTTAGGCGATCCCGTTTATAATCCAAAAAGCCCAAAGGCTAGCCGCATGTATCTTCACGCCACCTCGTTAGAAATAACTATCCCAGGTCAAGATGGCGGCAAACGCATGACTTTTACGGCAGAATTGCCTGAAGAATTCAAAAATGCGCTTAGATAATCTCGACGATATTACAAACATTGCAAATAAAACTAGCTTTGCTATTTTTGAAATCCCGGCTGGCGATTTTGCAGAATTGTTCCCAAAAGCTTATCATGTCAAACCAAATGAAAAAGGCATCATTACCGTCAATGAAATTCGCTCCGTAACAGAAATCACTAACACTAAGCAGAGCACCGACCTTATTATCGTGATCGAAGAAGCGGAGACTATGAATGAAGAGGCCGCCAACGCTTTTCTGAAAAACCTAGAGGAGCCAGGCGATCATGTTCATTATGTATTTCTAATCCGCAATTCCACCAGTATTATGCCGACCGTTAAATCACGAGCACATTGTTATTATTTAGCCTCCACCAGTAAAATTTCAGACAAACCAGACATTGATAGCAAAATCCTCGCGCTCGCTAAATCATATATCAGTGCTACGCCACAACAACTGCCAAAACTCGCCGCCGATATTGCCAAAGACAAGCAAGACGCGCGTTCTAAAGCTATCGCCGTAGTCGACGCCAGCATTCAATTGTTATTTAAATCGTATTTCGTTACTGGCAACAATGCCTACCTTACTAAGCTTGATAAACTTATGGCTACATCAGAAGCCCTCAAGGGTAATGGCAACATCAAATTACAGCTTGTAGCCGGTATGCTATAATATCTTTATGCTTTCAGCAGTTCTGATTTTAGTATTTGCGTTTTTTACGGTATTTTTTGTACCTGCTATCCGCCCAGAACCAATAGAAGCCGAAAGCGACGCTAATCGTAGAGACCCACAGCTCAAGAAACTTTGGAACTTAGCGCAAACCGCAATGCGCGAGCGCAAACCACTGAAAGCCGAGAAGGCACTTTTAACGATTCTTAAATTCGACGAGAAAAACGCTGCTGCTTACAACCGACTCGGCATTCTCTATGCTAAAGAAAAGCACTATAAAGAAGCTATTGAATGCTTCGAGATTGCCCAATCACTAGACAATAACGCCTCCAGCTTGCATAACGTTGGCCTAATTTACTATGAAACCGGTAAGTATGAAAAAGCCGCGATGGCTTTCGCACAGGCCATTTCACTCGAAGGCGACCAGCCAGCTCGTTATATTGCCTATGCCAAGGCACTTGAAAAACTTGGCGAACGTGCCAAAGCCGTCGATGCCCTCGAGACCGCCTATAGTCTTAATCCAAACACCGTCATTTTGCGCCATCTGCTTGAACTTTATGAAAACGCCAACGATGTTGTAAATATCGAAATCACCAAGCATCGTATTGAAGAACTCCAAGCTCAAAAAGCCGAGCTTGAAGCCAAAGCTGCTACCGCCAAGCAACGTCGCAGCCTCATTGAGCGCACCTACAAGAAGAAAAAAGTCCAACTCGACAAAAAAGAACGTGCTGAAGCCAAAATCGCCGCCAAAAACCAACGCGCCACCGAGAAAGCCGAAGCTCGTCTTGCTAAAGATGACGCACGTGCTGCCCAGGCCCGCGCCAAAGCCGAGGCCAAAATAGCAGCCAGAGCTTCAAAAACCACAACTGCTAAAACCGTCAATATCGCTAAACCAGTCAAGAAACTTGCGCGAAAACGCAAAATCATCTAAAATAATTGTCATGCCGCAATAGCTCAGTTGGTAGAGCAGCCGCCTTGTAAGCGGCAGGTCATCAGTTCAAGTCTGATTTGCGGCTCCATAAGTAAAAAACAAGCATGCACGTGCTTGTATTTTTTTAGCTTCTTTTCTGAAAAACTCCATAAATAATCACAAACATTATGTGATACAATAAATATAAGCATTAATGGGAGGCTATACCGCGGAAGCGGTTACATAGGTTATGAATTCGGGTGAGCAGGGTCAAAATCCGTTCGGTCAGCCAGGGCCAATATCAAGTGGTCCGGTCAGTGGTGCATCACCGGCACCAAATAATACGCGTAGATATACAACTAGTCGTCGCTATAGCGGACAACGCCGCGGCACTTCTACTGAGACTAGCGGTTTTCAGGCCGCTCAGCGCATCGCTGCCGACCCAAACACTCCCAAATTCTTTGCTCAAGCAGCCATAGATAATAGCTTTTCCACCCCAGCCGCCCCAAAGCGCAAACGTAGCCTCATGCCAGTCTTCATCCTTCTCGGCGCACTAATCCTTGTCGTAGTAGTCATAGTCGTAGTCTTTCTAACGCCAATGCCCGAACAGGGCGGCGGTGGCGGCGGTACTATAGCCGGTCCACAAGATAACCGCAAAAAAATCTCCCTCAACTCCCAGAAGTATATTCTCTTCAAAAACTACCTCTATTTTGGCATCGCCGAAAAAGAAGATAAAAAGACCACTATGACCGCAGATCGGATCTATTTCCGCGATCTTATAAACAAAGATGAAAACTTTACGTCCGAAAAAGGGAATAACTATAATTACGTTGCTGAAGTTGATCGTCTATATAAAGATCTCATTGACGGTGTAAAAGATGAAGACAATATCCTTGGAGAATATAACTCCATGATGGCTATCCTCGAAAAATACATCAATCCGGTGCCTTATTATAAGAATGTTATATCAAGAGTCAATTACAATACCGAGGCTAAAAAAATCACCGACAAAATGGCAAGCTTGTTTCCAGAGGAAATCACAGATCCTACTTGGAGTTTAGCCAAAGCCAAATTAAATAATTACATTCTAAAGTCCGTAAAACTCTACCAAGTTTACGATAAATATCGCTGTCTCAATCATAACAATTTCAACCCAAGCTGTATGCAAGCCAAAAACCAAGACGTTTTACGCGAGTTTAATAAAGCACAATCTAGCTTTCAAGGGGCAGCCCAAGAGCTCTATTCCGAGGCATCACAAAAAGAAGTCGCCGAAGCAGTTATTAAGGCGATTGAAAAGCTTGGAGAATACGCGAAATGAAAAAAATAGCTTTCAAAGTTCTAATTATCGCATTACTATCTACTGCAGCTGGTTTTTGCTTCACTACAAATAACACTAGCGCCCTCAGAGGCAACAACACTGACCTACTCAAGATTTCACTACTACGCGGCGGCGAACTCTGTTATGCAAGCGGTGACGGATATGTCAAAAGCACTGGAATCATAAAAGCTAATTTCGACAATTATGGCTTCGAGGCATTAGCTGGTACAGATAACACCAACATCGTCCTTCTGCCAACAGGCGTTGACAACACGATCAGCGACATGAATCTGTCCTGCAAAGAAACCTTCAACGGATACACCGGCGGTGTCTTTGATTCAGGCCAGCACGTAAAAGGCTTGCTCACATTGTATACGAAACCTACAGACATTACGAAATACGGTTACAAAAAGTCCGAAAGCTCCGCTGGCACCAGCGAGAACACAGTTTCGTTTAGCATCGAAGTTAAAGATGGTAGCGGCCAAAATGCCATCCCAACCACAAATAACGGCGGCGCAGTTACCTGCCAGGGCGAAAGACAGGATAATAATGAATATTGGTATATAGAACAATGTAGCGGCGAAATAGATATCTCATATGAAGACGAGAAAGGGAAAGACTGGAACTATAATCTAAGAGGTTATAGCGGATGGTTCAGTGCAACCGGTTATTATAGAGTAGATCAGAATTTCGGTGGGCATGTTCAACTAGAAGGCACTTCCGCAAGAAGCGACGCAATGATTGGATATATGCAAGATGGTAATGGCACGCTTAGGGGAAACACACTCAAAGACGCCATTCAGCCAGTACTGCAATTCGTAAAAAGCGACCTTGGACAAATATTCGGTAGTGGCCCATATTCTGAACCTCAAATTACATTTACATATAAAAACACCCAATCTAGCCCTGGAGACGAATATGAGTTCATGGATGGTGATCGCACGAAAGTGGGTAGATATGCACTCCATGCCATCAGTGGAGGTGCAACTTCCGACTATATCACCACAGAGACTACGCCATTTTACATGTCTACGGCATCATGGAGCAATCCTTACATATATAATTTGTACTATCAATACTTGAGCACCGAAGTTAAAGCTAATAGCGGCATCAAAGTCTACGGCTGTGCGGAAGGTTTGCCAACGGATGGAGCTGCATATTACTTTAAGAATAAGCCAAACGAATGGTGCCCAGTTAGCATTAGCAATGACGCATCAAGTGTCCTCGAAAAAGAATATACTACCCTCAAAGAAACCAATGGCGTTGATTTAAAGAAGGGCAAATGGAAAGATATCTTTGACTTCTTTAAGAATGAAAGTAATTACGCAGACTTTAAATTGGACGATTATGCTAATGCCACCTTCACGGATACTGGCGACCCAGACGAGCCGCCGACAGGTGACGATCCAGCCAACAAGGATAACTGCTACAAAGAGGCTGGCCCGCTCGGTTGGATTCTTTGTCCATTAATCGAAACCATGGGCACCTTCATCGTCCAGCAGTATGCTGCGCTTGTTGAACCAGCCCTCGAAATCAACACTGAGCTATTTAATACTGGTACTGGTACCTATGCGGCCTGGAACGTCTTCCGTAATATCGCAAACGTCGCCTTCGTGGTGCTATTTATCATAGTTGTTATTTCGCAAGTTACAGGTGTCGGTATTGATAACTATGGCATCAAGAAAATCTTGCCAAAGCTAATCATTTCAGCCATATTAATTAACCTTTCGTATATTGTTTGCCAAGCCGCAATTGACGTAGGTAATATTGTCGGCGGCGGTATCGGCGGGCTCTTCCAGCAAATTACGAACACCATTGGCGGCTATCCAGACTCCATCCCAGTGGAAGGCGTGCCAGTAGATGGCGGCACCGTCCACGACTGGGGTAGTAGCTTCATGAGTAACTTCTGGGGCAACTCTGCACTCGTCACGATCGTTCTAGCCATCGGTCTCGGTACAGTACTCTCGCAGGGCCTTGCCATCATTATTCCGGTTCTCATGGCTATTCTTTCCATCGCCATCGCAATTGTTGGCCTCATTATCATCCTCGGTATTCGCCAAGCTGCCGCCGTACTCCTCGTAGTAGTAGCGCCACTTGCACTAGCGTGTTACATGCTACCAAACACTAAGTCTATCTTTGATAAATGGTTCAAGGCATTCGAGGGGCTATTGCTCGCTTATCCAACCTGTAGCGCACTCGTCTACGGTGGTGATATGGCTAGCGCCATCCTCCTCAAAGCCGCAGGTGGCACTACGCACAATACTTGGCTCCTGATTTCCGCTGCGGCAATTGGTATTGCGCCAATCTTCATCATTCCGAAGGTCATCATTAAGTCTATGGGTGCCATTTCTGGCGGCATCATGAACTTTACTAATCGTGTTGGCGGTCGAGGTAAAGGCATGGCACGTAATCGCCTCGAGCAAAGTCGTCTCACTGATCGTCGCAACTACAATCGCAACATGCGCGCACAAAAAGCCTTCGCACGCACCGGCGAATATAATGCAAAGCGTGGCAACCGTACCGTTAGCAGATATAAAGCTCGCGGCATGAATCCATCCAATATGAACGCTCGCCAACGCCGTAAATACAACGTAGCGCTTGGCGCCGTTAACGCGCACAATGCCGAGCTCGAAAACGCATATCGCACTGACTTTACTGGCAAGGGCGATGGCGTCATTACTGATCGCCTCATGAACGCTGCAAGCTCCGGCAAACTAGATATTAACATGCTCGCCGGCGGTCTTAGTGCCATTCATGATGAAGATCAGCTCACAGCTGCGCTCTTCAAGATCAGTGGCACCCAAGCTTACCGCGACTTAATGAAGAATAACCCAGAAGCCATCCAGCGCATTGGCGGCATTATGGCAAGCCGCAGAGATAGCGTCATTAACCAGAGCATCGGTAAAATCATGGCCAGCGGCCAGGATATCCGCACCGAATCTGGCGCACTTGATATGAATGCCATTCGCAAGAAGGTTCAAGGCGCCGGCACCAGTGTCATGGCGAGCCAGAATAAGGATGTCTTTAAGACTCAAGGTGCCGCTGAGCTCTTTAGCGACGAACAGCTCAGGGCTGCTGCCGCCGCAGGCTACAGTGGTTCTACTGCAGCAAACTTCTACAGCATGATGCAAGACGTCGACGAGGGTCGCAAGCAAACAATCGTAGCAGGTATGACTGCCGAGCAGGTCGCTTCACTCACTATGCAAGAATTCGACGGCAAAGAAGTTGGCTCGCTCGCAGCTGTTGGTGGCGCCGGCTTAGTCACGACTACGAACCCAGAAGCTATCAATACTCTCAACTCTGATGATGGTCAGAACCTCCGCACTAAGATGAGTAGCCAGGTCAAAGAAGCCCTTGGCGTTAAATCTGGCGATAATTCCGGCGGCGGCGATGTTAATATGCAAGACGAAGTCGGCTATTGGATGTATCAAGAGAACAAGAGTGGTCCATCATCCATGCGCGAAGGCGACATGGCCTCTGGCGGCGGCAGCGAAGAGGGCGCCCCTGTCAGCGGTGGCGGTGGCGGTGGTGCGCCAGCCACTCCAGTTGTAGATGTTAGCAGTATGACCGAAGACGATTACCGTTATATTCAATGGCAACACGACCGCAATGGCGAACAAGCCAGTAGTCAATCTAGTGAAAGTGGCGACATGTCGCTCACTATCAACCATAACGAAATCGTCGCGCCAACCGCCCCAGATCTTAGCCCACGCGAAGATACTGGCACCAACAGCCGCACAGGTAAAGCTCGCGCCAAGGCCGGCAATCATTTCGATTACATGCCGCGCGAAAAAGGCCAATCGGCCGAACAGTACAGCGCCGAAGCCAGATGGCAGAAAGAAATGCGCGAAGTCACCGAAAATGCCCGCACGCGCCGCGACGGCGAGTCGAGAGAAGAGTACCAGCAATACCTTGGCAGCATTGGCTATAAGTCATTTGGTGACTGGAGTGCAGAGAATGGCGTCACAGTTGGTACTGGTCGCGTTAACTCTAGCTACTCCGCCGCCGAAATCGTCGGCACATCCGAGCCAAGCGCTCCAGCAGAACCAAGTGCACCAATCAATAACAGCTCCGAGTTTAGTGGTGGCGGAATGGATATTCCAGCTCCAAGCAGAGACACCGTTGGCGGTTCAATGAGTCCAATCATCACCTCCAGCACCGAAAGCACACCAAACCCAGATGCGCACATTGTGCTTGATGAGGCACAGCCAAACCCAGATGCGCACATCATACTTGAGGGTGATCAGCCAAATCCAGATGCACACATCGTACTTGATGAGGCTCAGCCAAATCCTAACGCGCATATCATTCTAGAAGGTGACCAGCCAAACCCAGATCCGCATATTATCCTAGGCGATGGCTCCAGACACAATATCGCGCCAAAAGAGGAGAGTCGTGCCGAAGAGACGCCAGCAAAGCCAGTGGAAACACCTAAGCCATCCGAACCGGAAGAGCAGGAAGAGCCACGCGCAATCTTTAGTAGTCCAGAGCCAGAGTCAACTCCAACCCAAGAACCTTCTCACGAATCAAGGCCAGAACCAATACAAGAGCCA
>JAEEGL010884513.1_pt1 | contig 12869 bp, 14 predicted proteins | sample 9134231 | NCBI WGS metagenome assembly JAEEGL01 (sample SAMN16246548, study PRJNA631951) | gut metagenome | biome: gut microbiome; feature: rumen; material: fiber-attached | host: Bos | place: Iran: Karaj | collected 2018-10
AACATCCGTTTCGCGGATTACAACGACCTTGAAAGCGTTAAGAAGCTCGTAAACGACAAGACCATAGCGATCCTTTTGGAGACCGTTCAGGGCGAGGGCGGACTTACTCCCGCAACCGATGAATTCATCAAGGGCATCCGTAAGATCTGCGATGAAAAAGACATCCTCATGATCTGCGACGAGATCCAGTGCGGAATGGGAAGGACAGGTTATCCCTTCGCATTCATGAAGTACGGAATAAAGCCCGATGTCATAACCGTTGCAAAGGCTCTCGGATGCGGCGTTCCCATCGGCGCATTCGCAATGACCGAGAAGGTCGGAAGCTCATCACTTGCAGCCGGCGACCACGGAACAACCTACGGAGGAAATCCCCTTTGCTGCGCTGCAGCTGCCAAGGTCCTCGAGATCATGGAAAGGGATGATATCCCCGGCAAGGCATTAAAGACCGGAGAATATCTTTGGAAGAAGCTTGATGAAGTAGCCGCAGAATTCCCTCAGATCAAGGAACACCGCGGACGCGGACTCATGCAGGGACTTGTTTTCGACCGTCCGGTAGGAGACATCATAAATAAGGCACTTGAAAAAGGTCTCATTCTCATCAATGCGGGAAGCGACATCATCAGGTTCGTTCCTCCCCTCATCATCACAGAGGCGGACATTGATGCAATGATCGTTATCCTGAAGGAAGCGATCGCAGAGACCGTTTAAAGAAGCAATTGAAAGGCTGAGGAACCGCCATGCTAAAGATGCCGGTTCCTTACTGAAGATTTTATGAACAGAACAGCAAGATTATTAAGCGTATTCATGGTCGTTCTTCTTTTCCTGTATGCGTTTATCGGATCCGGTAAACAGATCAGGGAAGTGAGTACCGAAACAGCAGGAGCATCCTGGCTCGGAAGAAGCGGAAACCTCACTGTCTGGTACACGGATGAGAGACTTTCTCCTTTTATCAGCAAGGCGGCCGTTGAATTCGGTGAAAAAGAAAACATAACCGTTATCCCCGTGCTCAAGCCTGCCGAGAATTTCCTCGAGGAATGCTATAAGGCATCCGCCTCCGGAGAAAGCTTCCCCGATGTGATCATCACCGGAAGCGAGACTCTCGAGAAGGCTTATCTTTCGGGACTTGCGATGGAGATCCCCAACGAAGGAATGACGATCGGAATCTTAAACTATTCCGAAGCTGCGGTAAGAGCCGTAACCTACGAGGGAATGACGCTCGGATATCCCTTAAGCTTCGATACCTCCGTCATGGTCTACAACAGAACCTATCTTGAGCAGTGGGCGAGACAGATGGCGATAGCCGATCTTACCGGTAACCCCATCGACATGGAGGGCGGAAGCTCCGAGAGCGAGGACAGCGGAAATTCCGTACTGACCGAAGAAGACATCGATCCAGAACAGCTTGAAGCACTCACAAGCGAATACATAACGAGAATGGTTCCCTACACTCTCGAAGACCTCATGACCATTGCAAACAGCTACTCCGTTCCCGACGGCGTCGAGGGCATCATGAGCTGGGATGTTTCATCCATCATGTACAATTACTGGCTTGTCGGAAATGCGTTAAACGTTGGCGGACCTTACGGCGATGACAGAAGCAGCATATCCGTCAACAACGAGACCGCGGTAACATGCCTTACCAAGTACCAGGCTCTTCACGATTACTTTTCGATCGAGAGCGATGAGGTCACCTACGACAGCGTTATACAGGATTTCATTGACGGAAAGACTGTCTTTACCATCGGCGGATACGACCTTGTGAAGAGACTTAAGGAAGCGACCGATGACGGAAGCTTTGCTTATGAGTACGGCTTTTCCGAGATGCCCAATGTTACAAGCGACATTCCCAGTGCTTCGCTTGCGATCACGAGCGTGGTATGCGTTAACAGCTTTTCTGCCAAGACCGATCTTGCGAATGAATTTGCTCTTTTCCTTACAAGGGATGAAGCTCCGAAGCTTACAGAGCTTTCAGGGCTTGCAAGTGCATCGAGGTCGTTCGGAATGGACGGCGGAGCTGATCAGATCTACGCCATCGAGTATGCGGGCAGTGTTTCTCTTCCCAAGATGATGGAGACGGAGAATATCTGGATGCAGCTTGAGGTCATGTTCTCCAAGGTCTGGGAAGGCGGAGACATCAAGAACGAGCTCATCACGCTCGACAACAATATCAATTACGTCCTTAACGCATCTTTGTAAAATAATACCGCTTCCGTGAAAAGCGGTCATTTACCTTCGGCCCTCCGATAAGGAGGGAATATGGAAAAAGGAATAAAAGGTGCATTGCTTACCGCAGCAGTACTGCTTTCGGCGCTGATGCTCACGGCATGCGGCGATCGCGGTGAGATGACATTATCTCAGCTTGAATCGGAAACGGATTATACTTTCGAAACAGAATCCGGTCCGGAGGGAGATCTGCCTTCGCAAGGCGTCGGAGATCAGTCATCAGGCGCACCTGATCCGGCCCAATCATCCGAGGCAGATGCAACAATCGTCGTCTACATCTGCGGCAGTGTGCAAAGCCCCGGCGTTTACGAACTTCCTGCGGGAAGCAGGGTATGCGACGGACTTAAGGCCGCAGGGGGATTCAGTGAAAACGCGGACGAAAAGCGTATAAACCTTGCAGGGATACTTTGCGACGGTGATATGGTCTTTTTCCCTGAAGTGGGAGAAGCACTCGCAGAAGGCGCATCCGACTACATCACAAGTGCTGAACCCGGAAGTACGGCAGGTGCATCCATCAACATCAACACCGCGGGAGAACAGGCCCTGTGCACGCTCCCGGGGATTGGAAGCTCCAAGGCACAGGCAATCATCAGATACCGTGAAGAACACGGCAGCTTTAAAGACATCAAAGAGATCATGAATGTAAACGGCATAGGAGAGAACCTTTTCGCTCAGATAAAGGATCTCATCTGTGTCTGACTTAAGCAGAGGTTAGAAAATGGCAGCAAAGGTACTTATCGTCGATGATGAAAAACTCATCGTTAAAGGAATAAAATTCTCACTCGAGCAGGACGGCTATGAGACCGACTGCGCATACGACGGAGAGGAAGCTTTAGAGATGGCAAAGGCGAAGGATTACGACATAATCCTTCTTGACCTCATGCTTCCCAAGCTCGACGGCTACGAGGTATGCCAGAGGATCAGGGAATTTTCCAAGACTCCCATCATCATGCTCACCGCAAAAGGCGACGATATGGACAAGATCCTCGGACTTGATTACGGTGCCGACGATTACATGACCAAGCCCTTCAACATCCTTGAAGTAAAAGCAAGGATCAAGGCCGTCATGAGAAGAAGCCGTAAGGAAGAGACCGCTAAGCCCAAGGGTGAGACCCTTTCCGCAGGCGGCCTTACACTCGACCTTGAAAACCACAGAACCTTCAAGGGAAATGAAGAGATCCCTCTTACCTCCAAGGAATTCGAGATCATCAGGATCCTTATGGAAAATCCCGGCAAGGTCTATAAAAGGAATGACCTTCTTACCGCCGTATGGGGCGATGATTTCCCCGGCGATGAAAGAACCGTCGATGTCCACGTAAGACGTCTTCGCGAGAAGATCGAAAGCGATGCCGGCAATCCTACATATGTCCACACAAGATGGGGAATAGGATATTATTTCAGCGTATCCGCTCAGGGCAACTGATATATGACAGAGCTCCTTTCAAATCTTAAATCCGTCATAATGCTCAGATCGCTCAGGGCACGGATTTTCCTGATCATCCTGGTTCTGGGGATAGTTCCCTGCATACTCGTAAGAGTGACGATCGTGTCCGATTACGAGTCCAGGGCCGTTGAAACGCGCGTTTCCGCAGTCCAGAACCAGCTTACGATCACAGCCAATCACCTTGTTGCAAACAAGTACATATCAGCACTTACCGGAAAGGCCGATGATTACACCGGCTCGCTTGACGTTATGGATGCGGAGATCGAAATGCTTTCGAATGTCTACGAAGGCAGGATCATGATCATCGGTGCTAACTTCAAGGTGCTCAAGGATACATACGGAATATCCGAAGGAAAAACTATCATCTCCGAAGAGGTCATCAAATGCTTCCAGGGTGTATCTACCTCTTACTACGATAAGAACCTCGGCTACATCGAGCTTACCACACCCATCGCGGATACTACCGCAGAGGGCGGCTCGGGCGTTATAAGGGGCGTCATGCTCACATCCATTTCCGATGACAGCATCATCAGTATGGCGGACGTCCTCGGAAACAACGCATTCATTCTCGAGATCACGATCATCATCCTTGTCGCAGCTCTTGCAGCGATACTTTCCAGATTTCTCGTAAGCCCTATCACGACTCTTACGGGCCGTATCAACGCGGTAAAAGCGGGCTACAACAACCTGCTCGAGCCCGTTGAGGACTGTACCGAGACAGCGCATATATCCGAAGCCTTCAATAACCTCCTGACACGTATCAACGCACTCGATGAAAGCAGGGGAGAATTCGTTGCAAATGTCTCACACGAGCTTAAGACTCCCATGGCATCCATGAAGGTTCTTTCCGATTCGCTCCTTGCAAGCCCCGATGCGAGCGTCGAGGATTACAGGGAATTCATGGAGGACATAACCTCCCAGATAGACAGGGAAAACAGGATCATCACCGACCTTCTTGCACTCGTCAAGATGGACGATACTTCAAGCCAGAATCTTAAGCCCGTATCCACCGACATTAACGAACTTACCGAGCTTGTTCTCAAGAGACTCCGTTCCATCGCAAGAAAGCAGAACGTCGATGTCACCTTCGAAACAAAAAGAAAGATCGTCGCCGAAGTCGACGAGGTCAAGATCACATCACTTATCACAAACCTCGTTGAAAACGCGATCAAATACAATCACGAAAACGGTTGGGTAAGGGTAAGCCTCGATGCGGACCATCAGGATTTCAAGCTCACCGTCGAAGACTCCGGACTCGGTATCCCCGAAGAATCACTTGCACATGTTTACGAAAGATTCTACCGAGTGGATAAATCACATTCGCGCGAGATAGGCGGAACGGGACTGGGCCTTGCGATATGCAGAAAAGTAGTCCTCATGCACCACGGAACGATCGACCTTACCAGCAAGGAAGGCGAAGGAACCAAATTTGTTGTTACCATACCACTGAGTTATATTGCCGATGCGAAATGATCTGAAGAAAAAGTTAACAGCGCTTCTTTCAGCCATGATGATGATCATCATGGCCGGCTGCTCTGCACAGGTTCAGTCGGGCGCGGATGCAAACGGAATTACGGTCTACTATATCAATAACGAGGAAACGAAGACCGAAAGCTATCCCTATACTCTCAAGTCGACCGATGCGAGAGGAGTGGTCGAAGAGCTTCTCGAAAAGCTTTCCGAGAAGTCCTCAAATGCACAGTACAAGGCTCCTCTGGCTATGGGCTTTGAACTGAAGGATTACACATTCGATGACGGAAAAGTAGTCCTCAACATGAGCACCGATTACAAAAAGCTCGTCTTTACCACAGAGGTTCTCGTAAGGGCTGCGATCGTAAAGACCCTTTGCGGATCGGGCTATGTAACGGAAGTATATTTTACCGTCGACGGCGAGCCTCTCATGGATCACAGCGGATTCGAAGTCGGAAGGATGGATTCCGGAACGTTCATCAGTAACGACGGAAACGAAATAAACACCTATGAAGAAGCGGACGTAATGCTCTACTTTGCGTCCGTGGACGGAAGCACGCTAATAGGAGTTTACAGAAACAAATTCTATTCGACCTCGATGCCCCTTGAAAGATTCGTTGTGGACGAGCTCATCATCGGACCCAGCGGACAGGTTGAAGGATTGTACCAGTCGGTAAATCCCCAGACGAGCGTTTTAAGCGTTAACTCCAAGGACGGTGTATGCTACGTCAACCTTTCCGCGGATTTCCTGATCCCTTACGGAAATGTGCCGACAACGATTTCCGTTTATTCCATCGTAAACTCACTCTGCGAGCTTCCGAATATCGACAAGGTCCAGATCCTTGTTGACGGTGTGGTTCCCGAAATCTTAGAATCATCTTATGAAAAGAATACCGAGATGGTGATAACGCTTGAAGAAGCACAGGCACTTGTAAACGCAAGCCAGGAAATGAACTGATGAAACCAAGGGACGCGGCGGCAAGCCTCGAACAACTTAAGAAAGACCTTTCCGAGGGTAACTTAAGGAACTGCTACCTTCTTTTCGGATGCGAAAGATACCTTCGCAATTTCTATGAAAAGAAGCTCATAGCTGCGCTCGGCGGATCAAGGGATGACATGAACACCAACATCTTCGACACCAATCCCGTATCGGTGGCGGATGTCATCTCTCAGGCGCAGACGCTTCCTTTCTTTGCCGAGAGGCGTATCGTGGTCGTAAGGTATTCCGGTTTTTTCAAAAAGAATGCGGACGAGCTTGCGGACTTTATCAGCGAAGCTCCCGATACCACGACATTTATATTCGTCGAAGACGATGCCGATGCGAGGCTCAAGCTCTACAAGCAGATAGCAAAGCACGGACTCTGCGTTGAATTTACGACACAGTCGGACAGGTACCTTCTTCAGAACATCGGTGCATATCTGAAAAAGAACAACAAGCGAATGAGTGAGGATGATGCGAGGTACATGCTCGATGTCATCGGAAACGATATGGGAAGGCTCATGTCGGAGCTCGAAAAGCTCATTTCCTACGCCCTGGAAAAGGAAGTAGTGACCAGGGAAGATATCGACGCGATCTGCTCAAGGAATATCGAGGACAGGATCTTCGAGATGATCGATTCGATAATGAAAAAGGACATAAGAACCTGCCTCGACCGTTACGAGGACCTTCTTGCACTCAAGATCCCTCCGGTCAAGATCATCGTTATGCTCCAGAACCAGTTCCTCTGGATGCTGCAGCTTAAGAGCATGTACGATTCCGGATATAACAGCAGGGACATCATTGAAAACGTAGCTTACAAAAAGGAAACCGATCCGGAGACCGGCGCGGTCAAGAAAGCAAGAGGAGCGATCGGAGAGTTCCAGGTCAAGATCTACTTAGAGCAGGCGCTTCGAATGGAAACCTCCGAGCTTCAGAAGGCGATCACTCTCTGCGAAAGAGCGGACGAATCCTTCAAGACGGGAAAAATGAATGAACGTATGGCGGTCGAAGTCCTGATGGCCGGCCTTTGCACCTGATATGCTTAATATAGTTTTGTACGAACCCGAAATTCCATACAACACCGGAAATATCGGAAGAACCTGCGTCGCTACAGGCTGCAGGCTCCACCTGATAAAGCCCCTCGGTTTTTCACTCGATCAAAAGGAAATAAAAAGGGCAGGCCTCGATTACTGGCCCCGCCTCGATCATATCGAGTATGAAGGCTTCGGGGATTTCCTTGAAAAGAATTCGTATCCGAAGATCTGGATGGCGACTACCAAGGCTCATAAGGTGTACAGCAATGTCAGTTACTCGGACGGGGATTATATAATGTTCGGCCCCGAGAGCAGGGGAATTCCCGAAGAGATCCTTGTGGACAGGGAAGATGAGTGCATCCGCATTCCGATGATCGAAGGAGAAAGATCCATCAACCTCTGCAATTCCGTTTCGATAGTTCTTTTCGAAGCACTCAGGCAGATGGACTTTGCGGGACTTGAAAAGAACGGAGAGCTGCACAGGCTCAGCTGGAAAGATTAAGTTTGCGGCGGAAAACACAACTTCCGCCCAGAATAACAATATGTCAGATAAGCCGGAAACAACAGAAAAGAAGAACGTACAGGGTGGAAAGAGTGATTCCCTGCAGGCCTTAAGAGGTCTTGCTTTTGCCGGAATCTTCCTCGGACACTTTTACTATTTCGGATGGACACCGATCTCAGTGTCCGTGTTCTTCATACTGTCCGGATTTCTTCTTACGACAAGAAAGAATTCATCCTACGAAAAGTGCGGTTTGGCAGATTCCTTCAGGGAAGCCGTAAGACGTATATCGAAGCTTTATCCGCTTCATATAATCATGATGCTCGCCAGCATTCCCTTTGTCATCTACAGGGAGGGTGGACTGCATTTAAGCGACCTTCTGCTCAAGATGGGCTGCAATGTATTGCTTGTCCAGTCACTTGTTCCGAGCGCGGATATGAACGCATCGCTCAACGGTGTTTCGTGGTTTCTTTCGACCATCTTCGTGCTCTATATTATCTTTCCTTTTCTCTACAGGATATTCAAAAAGTGCAGGGACAGAATGTCGCTCATTTTCGTTCTCATAGTGCTCATCGCACTTCAGACGCTTTACGTCTATATCGCAGGTTGCTTTGTCCACACAGCGGATCTGCTTACATATCTGATCCATTCATCGCCGTTGTACAGAGTCTTTGATATGTCATACGGCATCATTCTCGGATTCATGACCCTGAAGGAAAGGAAGACGGAAGAAGGATCAAAGCTCCTTTCCACGATCGCCGAGCTTGCGGTACTGATCGTAACCGGCATACTTGTTTATGTCTGGAGCAAGGACAACATGATCGTCTATCTGTCCTACGCGCCCGTGTGCCCTCTTATGTCGGTCATCTGGATGCAGCTTTTCTACAAGAAGGGCGGACTTGTGACGAAGCTCCTTACCAACAAGATCACCGTGTTCCTCGGCGACAGGAGCGGAAGTGCATTCCTTATCCACTTCCCGATAGTCGTCTATATCAACACATTCATCTTCCCGCACCTTACGGTCCTCAAGAGGACCATCATCCACGGGATCCTTTTCCCGGGAAGTGTGATACTCACCCTCGTGCTTTCCTACCTCTACGATAAGTGGCAGGCCGGCCGCAGGGCGAAAAAATGATGTTGTAAAAGGGAGGTTTTATATGGATTCAAATATTGTTATCACAAAAGAAGATGATACATATATTGCCAAGGATGTTAAAACCGGCGTTGCTGATCAAGGTGAAACGGTTGAAGAGGCTGTGAGTAATCTGAAAAGTGCTTTAAAACTGTTTTACGAAAGTTAATCTGATTTGCATTGGTGTTGAATAACGCTATAATGTTATTAGGTTATTGGGGCCACATTTAGATATTGGGGAAAATCTCCTGAGAAGAAAGGATTATCGGAAAAGGAAACTTAATAATGTTTTCCTTTACATGCGTTTTCAATTCTCTCTTCGAAAGGATATCTAATATGAATAATGTTTTTCGAATGGATTTAAACGGAATTCCGTTTGAACAGCCATCGATAAAACTTTCCCCTAAGGAGATTTCTAAAGTTGTACATGAAATCAACAATGTCTATCACATAAAGTATAAGGGAAAGAGCTTTGCAATGATCCGCACCTTGGATCTGGATGGAACATACAACACTTATTATTTTGAGGTACGTGGATTCAACGACTATAACATCTTTGAAAAGATACCATTATAAGGAGGGTGGCTATGACTGAATTAATTAAATACCTCAGCAGTATACCCGACGTATACGATGATTTTGTATATGGTGTTATAAGTTATGCGATGAAGAATCCGGCGCATATCAAAGTCTTGAATGATTATATGAATGATAATCCGGACGTAACTACATCGGATGTTGTCAGATTTATTTCTATGCAGCCGGACTTTCATGATTATAGCGCCAATGCAGAGCATGTGATGGTTGGGTAAAAAAATACAAGCGCGGACCGGGTCATCTTGACCCGGTCTTTTTTATGTTGTATTTTGTGTGGGAGAGAGTTCCGGACTTTCCCGGAGAGCGAATCTGTCGCACTTTCTGTGCGGCCGCTGATCTTACGGCACATCGCCGGATTTTACACTGAAGAATAAATATTTGGAGGAGCATGAGAAGACCACTGGCTTTCGTCTGCTCTCTTGTTGTCATATTTATTTCCGCGCTGGTGTATGCGGGAGTGCTTCCGCTGAGGAAAGATATGTCCCTTCCCGAGGACGGAAAGTATGTGACGGTAACAGGAAGAGCAGAGGAGATATATGAAAAGTACATAGTGATAAAGACTGATAACATTAAATACATGATCTATTTTGAGACAGTCCCCGAAAACATCCGCCTCGGCGAAACCCTCACCTTGACCGGTCGAGTCGAACCCTTTTCGCATGCGATGAATCCCGGTCAGTTCGATGCCTGCGACTATTACACCGCAAAGGGATACGATGCGAAACTGACGGATGCCGTCTTGACATACCGTGACGGAAAATGCGCCCCTGTAAGCGAAGCCCTGCGTCAGCTCCGCCTCAAGATGAAAGAAAGGATCTACCATGTCTGTCCCGAAAAGGAAGCCTCGGTCCTTAGTGACCTCTTGCTCGGCGACAAGGAGGGAATCGACAAAGAAACCAAGGAGCTCTATCAGAATAACGGCATCGCACATATCCTCAGCATCTCGGGGCTTCACATTTCCATTCTCGGCATGGGGTGCTTCAGCCTCCTCAGAAAACTTAAGTGCCGTCACATCCCCGCCGCGCTCGCATCCGCAGGCATTCTTGTCCTGTATCTCATAATGACCGGTGCAAGCGTATCCGCAACCAGAGCAGTGGGCATGTTCGTGATCCGCATGTTCTCATTCCCGTCAAAACGAACCGAGGATCCCCTGACCTCACTCAGCCTCATGGCAGCGATCGTACTTCTCCTTGATCCGGGCAGCATCCGCAATGTCAGCTTTCTTCTTTCCTACGGCGCCGCACTCGGGATATACACCTTCCTCCCTTCGGTGAACGCCCTTATCTTCGCAGGAAAAGAAAAACAGAGATTCTACGAAGACGACACGCTAGGGAAACGCCTTAGAGACCTGTCCCGAAAGATCGCATCAGCAACGCTCCACAGTCTCGTCTGGAGCTTTGGCATCACGCTTTTTACACTTCCCGTGCAGCTTTACTTCTTCTACAGGGTCAGCATCTATGCGGTCTTTTTAAACCTCCTGATACTTCCGTGCATGTCGCTTCTTGTCTTCTCGGGAATGATCCTTATGGTGCCCGGTCTCGGCTTTGTCGGAAAACTCAGCTGTCTTCTTCTGAGCATCTTCGAATTTCTCTGCAGATGTGCGGAAAAACTCCCTCACCACACCCGAAATCCCGGCAGACCCGGAAAGGCGTTCATCGTCATTTTCTATCTCATCGTCACTGTACTTATCATCGCCGGAAGAATGATCATCGCATCGAGGAAGGGATACATCCTTAGAATGCTCCCGTACTTTTCCCGAAAAGGAAAAAGAAGGATCACCAAAGTCGATGCACTGACCCAAAAGGCAGATAAAGGACATATCAGGCCCGCATTTATCCTTATCACCGTCTGCACCGCTCTGATGATATTCGTAATAAGATTCCCACTTCCCGCTTACAACAGCTGCACGCAGCTCTATGTGGGACAGGGAAACTGTAATGTGATGATCACGGATGCGGGAGAGGTATATATCTTCGACGGAGGGTCATCCTCTGAGAAGAACACGGGACAGTACATTATCCTGCCATTCCTTCGTTACAGCGGTCTCAGCCGAATTGACGGTATATTCATATCCCATTCGGATGAGGACCACATTAACGGGCTTCTGGAGCTTATAGATAACGCAGGCAGCTGGAATCTTAACATCAAAGGAGTTTATATAACCCCGCAGATGAGGGATGACGGATCGGAGAACACGGAGCATCTCTTAAGCGCATGCAGGGCAGCAGGCGTCCCTGTGACCTGTATCACCGCAGGCGATACCTGGCAGAGCGGTGATGCTAATTTCACCTGCCTTCACCCGGCCTCAAACTACATCCCCGAAGATCCCAACTCCGGCTCAATGTGCATTCTGGCTGAACTAAACGATTTCACCCTCCTCATCCCCGGAGACGTTCAGGAAAGCGGCGAAACAGCCCTCACACAGGCTATCTCCACTGCCCTGAACGGCAGACGCCTTGATGTTTATATCACCTCACACCACGGCTCATCGGGCTCTACAACAGAGGACTTCCTGAATACCGCCCATCCCCGCCTTGCAATCAACAGCGCAGGCCTTGAAAACAGGTACGGCCACCCACATCCCGAAACCCTCGCCCGTCTCGAAAATGCAGGCTGTACTTACCTCACAACCTATGAAACCGGAGCAGTAATGCTCAACTTTTTAGACAAGGACATAAGGATAGAAACCTTTCACTGATACCCGCATAATATGCTAAAATCAAAACATAGTTCATTGAAGGAGGCGGCTATGGAAGAGTTCACAATAAGGCTTAATAATATAAAGGATTCATATTACGGATTTGTCGTAGCTGTCCTTAACTATGTAAAAGGTAACAGCTCCAGATACGACGTTGTCAGAAGCTTTATGGATGATAACCCTGAAGCACTGTCATCTGATATTCTTGAGTTTATATCCTCACAGAAGGATTTCTACGACCAAATAACGGCTGTTATCCCTTGATAGAAAACCCTAAAATTGGTAAAATATATTGGGTTCAAAGGGACCTGAAAGGAGCATGAAAATGGCAGAAGAAGAGAAGAAGAAATCAGCGGCAGCCGCTGAAAAGACCAAAGGCTTTTTCGGAGAATTCAAGAAATTCGTCATGCGCGGAAATGTAATCGATATGGCAGTCGGTGTTATCATCGGTGCCGCATTCGGAAGCATTGTCACCGCACTTACTGAAAATGTTATCAATCCTCTTATCGGATGCATCGGCAACCCTGAGGTTGAAGGTTTTGTCATTCCTCTTATCAAGGGTCAGGAGATCAATCTCGGTGCCTTCATTACCGCAGTAATCAACTTCGTAATAATGGCATTTGTCCTTTTCCTTATTGTCAAGGCTATGAACAAGGCCATGACCATCGGCAAAAAGAAAGAGGAAGAAGCAGCTCCCAAGACCAAGGTATGCCCTTTCTGCAAGAGCGAGATCAATATCGAAGCAACCAGATGCCCTCACTGTACTTCGGAACTTAAGGATTAATGAAACTAG
>JAEEGL011617443.1_pt1 | contig 12869 bp, 12 predicted proteins | sample 9134231 | NCBI WGS metagenome assembly JAEEGL01 (sample SAMN16246548, study PRJNA631951) | gut metagenome | biome: gut microbiome; feature: rumen; material: fiber-attached | host: Bos | place: Iran: Karaj | collected 2018-10
ATCATGGTTATAATGTCGTTATCTGAAAATAGGTGGGCAAGCAATTGCTTGTTCTTGCCCTATCAATGTGTTTTGTGAAATCGAAAAAAAAGCCAATAACGGAGATGGTCTCAATACCAGCATTTTTACCACATTTTTATTGAAAAAGTACCTATTCATATATACTTATTAGCATTTTGGAAGTGCAAAAAAGCCCAATTTCCAGACTAAAAAAGCCCCGTATATAGGGATTTGTCAATTTAAGGTTTTGCTCCTAAGCGATAGGTCGGGGGTTCAAATCCCTTCGAGGACGCCACGGAAACAAAAACAGGCATAATGCCTGTTTTTATTTGTTTTCGTGATAATAGCGGTCGCAGTTCATGATCAGGATCGCAAAATCTTTCATGTTGATTCCCTTGGCGTTGGTGTTGTAGCCCCTTGTCAGATGATTTGCCTTTATGAATTTCTCCGAAGTCAATAGACCCGGAAACCATTCGCTTGCCTGGATCTCTTCATCGCTCAAAACATCCCAGTTTTCTTCCACCTCCGGCCAGTAGTATTTCACCAGAGGCCACATCAGAAAGAAGTCATCCAGTCTGGTTTCGTCCTCCATGTCTTCATAGACAAAACTCCGGTCCAGGCCGAAACAGACCTCCAGGACTTCAAAGAGTTCTTTTGCCGTGACCTGATCGTTGCTGTTGAAGATCTCGGTATGGAAATGCTCCCGCATGTACTGCAGGGCTTCGTTTCTTTTGGTTTCCCGGTAAGCGGTATAGACACCTCCCGAAGTCAGCACTACGGCCGTTGCCGCAATCGCGGCTTTTTTCAGCAAGGCTGACTTGACGATGCCGCTGATTGCCTTGGCTCCGTCTGCCGCCTTCTTCCCGCCGGACAAAAGGGCGGAAAGGGTGCCTGCCAGATATTTTTTCACTCGGTCAAAAAACCAGTCTTCCACCTTGTCCTTGATGAGGCCGGAAACAAAGCCCTTGAGATCTTCTTCCCCCTCTTCCTCATCTTTATTCCGAAGGCTGTCTTCCACCTTGCTTTTGACCAGATCCAGCGCCAGGGAATCAAATTCCATATTCATGACGCTGACGGTCGTGTTGATCACGGAAAGCAGGGATTCAACCTTGTTGAAATCTATCTTTCTGAACTTTCTTTTCTTTCTAAGGGAAGAAGCCTGCTTCCTGATGTTTTCCTCCGCTTCCGAAAGTGCCTTGTACAGAGCGTTTTCATCGATGCCGTACGCAAGGGCAATCTCTTTTGGACTGTCATCGGAATACGCCACTCTTAAAAGCAGTTCCTTTTCTTTTTCCGGCAGAGATCCCAGAATCTCGCTGATTGCCAATTCCAATGCCGGATCGGCTTCTTCTTTCAGCGCTTCCTGCTTGCTTACGGGATCTTTTTCCGCCTTTTTGGCCGTAGAAATACGCGCACCCGCCTTCTCAAAAACAATTTGCTGCAGGATGTCGCTGAAACTGTCCCCTTCATAGAGCTTTGCGCCGAATATCAGTTCCTGATAAGTTTCCTTTGCGATTTCCACCGCTTTTTCCTGGTCGTTAGTGAAGGAATACGCCAGATTCAAGACGTAACTGCGGCTTATTTCCACGCACTTTTCGATGATCTGTTTATCACCTTGTTTCACTCGCTGCATCAGCCGTTTCAGATTCTGATCCATGATTGCTCCTTTTTGATTTGCATAACAGACGGAAAGAAGACGGTGCTGTTGCGTCCGGCACCGGCGGGATGGAGAACGAGAAAGAACTCTCCATTACATTTTCCGCTTCACGGTTCTGTTTTCCGTCCTCTTCTTGTTTTCATTTTACCCTGTTCTTTTCCGCCGATAGCACCCAACGCACAAAAAAAGAGGAATCCGCGGATTCCTCTGTGTGATGGTAATTCTCTTAATCTCCGGTCCCGAGATAAAGTTCCTTGACCTTTTCGTTCTGGAGCAGCTCTTCACCGGTTCCTTCCAGCTCTATGCTTCCGGTCTCCAGAACATAGCCGTAATCGGCGACCTTAAGCGCAAAGTTGGCGTTCTGTTCAATCAGAAGGATGGGTAATCCGTCCTCCCTGTTGACCCGCTCTATGATGGCGAAGATGTCCTTGACCAGCATGGGTGCCAGGCCCAGACTCGGCTCATCCATCATCAGCAGCTTGGGTCTGGCCATCAGAGCCCGGCTGACCGCCAGCATCTGCTGCTCTCCTCCCGACAGGGTTCCCGCCAGCTGCTTTGCTCTTTCCCTGAGAACCGGGAAGAGATCATACATGTAATCGATGTCGGCATTGACTTCGCTGTCGGTGCGCAGATAGGCGCCCAGTTTCAGATTCTCCAGTACCGTCATGTCCGGGAAGACATGCCGGCCTTCCGGCACCATCGTGATGCCTTTTTTGACCGTATCGCGGGCATTTATGTCCGTAATGTCTTCTCCGTCATACAGGATCTGTCCGGAATCGTGTTTGATGAGTTTGCTGATGGCGCGCAGTGTCGTGCTTTTTCCGGCGCCGTTGGCTCCGATCAGGGTCACGATCTTGTGATCGGGAACCGTGATGCTGACCGACTTGAGGGCTTTGATGCCGCCGTAGCTGACGCTCAGATTCTTTACTTCCAGCATCTTACTCCTCCTCTCCCAGATAAGCCTGGATGACCAGCGGATTGTTGCTGATCTCCTCCGGACTGCCCATCGCGATCGTCTTGCCGTACTGGCATACATAGATGCGGTCGGATATCTTCATGACCAGCTTCATGTGGTGTTCTATGAGAAAGACCGTGATGTGGAATTTCTCCTTTATCTCCCGTATGAAGTCGGCCAGTTCGTCGCTTTCCTTCGGATTCATGCCGGCTGCCGGTTCGTCCAGAAGCAGAAGCTTCGGTCCGCTGACCAGGGCTCTGGCGATCTCCAGTCTTCTCTGCATGCCGTAGGGAAGGCTTGTCGCCTGCCAGTCGGCATATTCCTTCAGGCCGACCGCCTCCAGCAGTTCCATGGCCTTTTCCTTCATCTCTGTTTCCTCTTTCAAGGCGTTGGGAAGATGCAGCACATTGGCGAAAAGCCCGCTCTTGCGCAGCATGTGGGTCGCCGTCAGTACGTTTTCCAGAACCGTCATCGTCTTGAACAGACGTATGTTCTGGAAAGTGCGGGATATGCCCAGCTTGGCCACCTGATCCGGCCTTTTTCCGGTGATGTTCTGACCGTAAAACCAGATCTCGCCTTCGCTGGGCGTATAGATGCCGGTCACCATGTTGAAACAGGTCGTCTTGCCGGCGCCATTTGGTCCGATCAGGGAAACGATTTCCCCCTCGTTGACGACCAGGTTCAGATCGTCGACAGCCGTCAGGCCGCCGAATTTCATCGTGGCGTGTTTTGTTTCCAGTACCGCTGTCATCTTTCTTCCTCCTTCTTACGCAAAGAGGCGATCTTTTTCGGGATGCTGCCCAGTTTTTCAAACAGGGCGTCCCAGGAGAATTCCCGGGAACCCATGATGCCTCTTTCCCAGAAGAGAACGATCAGCATCAGCGATACCGAAAACAGCACCATGCGCATGCCGCCTATGCCCTTGTACTGCCAGAAGCCGAAATCAATGGGCTCATCCATGAAACGGAAGACTTCCAGGGCTATGGTGATCACAAAGGATCCCAGCACCGATCCGGTCATGGAACCGTTTCCTCCCAGAATCATCATCAGAAGGAACTGGTTGACATAGGAATAGACAAACTGATTGGCGTCAATGGTTCCGACAAGGGAAGCCAGAAGGCCCCCGGCAATGCCGGCCATGAAGCCGGAAATGACAAAGGACATCATCTTGGTCTTAAACAGAGGAATGCTCACCGCTTCCGCCGCCACCGGGTCGTCCCTTACCGCCTTCAGAGCTCTGCCGAAGCTCGATCGCATCAATAGGCGCAAGAAGCAGTAAACGGAGGCCATGGCCAGAAACGCCACCCACACCGTCACCTTGTTCTTGATCTTGGTGATGCCTATGGGTCCGTTTGTGATGCTCTGGGCGTTCAGCATGATGACCCTGGCGATCTCCGAGAAGGCCATGGTCGCAATGGACAGATAGTCTCCGCTCAGCCTTAAGACCGGAAAGCCGATGAAAAAGGCCGCGACCGCCGCAAAGATTCCGCCCAGAAGCAGGGCAACGGGGAAGCTGGCATGCAGATTCCTGAGCCAGGGAGCCATGGGGGACAGGTAATAGACCACATCCTTGATCTCCGGCGTCAGGATCAGAATGGCCGTGGTATAGGCGCCTATTGACATGAAGCCGGGGCTGCCCATCGTGAAGATGCCCGTGCATCCGTTGACCAGATTCATCGACATCGTGACCATGGAATAAATGCAGCAGGTGTTAAAGACCCGGACCCAGTAACTGCCGAACCAGGCCTTGAGATTGCTGATGATGACGATCAGAATTCCCAGGGAAACGATCGTCAGAAGCTTATTTCTGTTCTCTTTGAGAAACGTTCTGATATCTTTTTTGTTCATGCTTCCTCCTCAGGCCTTGTCGGCGACCTTCTCGCCGATGATGCCGGTCGGCTTGACCAGAAGCACGATCAAGAGCAGACAGAAGGAGAACACGTCACGGTAGCTGGACAGCTGCGGGAAGAAGGCAATGACCATGACTTCTATCATTCCGATCAGCATGCCGCCAATCACCGCTCCGTCAATGTTTCCTATGCCGCCTATGACCGCCGCAATGAAGGATTTCATGCCCGGCATCGATCCCACGGAAGGGGTGATGCTGGGATAGCGTAAGCCCCAGAAAATAGCGCCTACCGCCGCCAGTCCCGATCCTATCGCAAAGGAATAGGCGATGGTCTTGTCCACATCGATTCCCATCAGGCGGGCCGCCTCCATGTCGCGCGATACGGCGCGCATCGCCAGACCCGGCTTTGTCCTGTTCAGGATGAACATCAGCCCGAACAGAAGGACGATGACCACAAGCGGCACAACGATCGCCGTACGCTGCAAACGGACGGGTCCTATCTCAAAGACGGATGTCAAAAAGGGCACATTGGGGAACTGCTTCGGTCTTCCCGAAAAGATGACCGTGATGACATTGTCGATCAGATAGCTGACCCCCAGAGCCGCGATCTTGATGGTCGAGGTCGGATCTCCCCGGTTGCGCAGCCGGTGATAGGCAAGTTTTTCGGTCAGAACGCCCATCAGGGCTGTGGCGGCGATGATGAGAACAAAGGCCAGCCACCAGGGCAGAAGCCACATGCTCATGCTCACCAAAGCGAAGTACATGCTCAGCATGAAGATGCTGTTATGGGCAAAGTTGATCAGACGTATGATGCCGTAGGTGATCGTGTAGCCTATGGAAACCAGGGCATAGATGCATCCCAAGACCAGTCCGTTGCACAACTGCTGTATCAGTACATCAAACGGCATTCTCTTCACTCCTTTCCTTGCTCAGCCTGTCGAATCTAGCGTACAGGGGGAAGCGGTCGCAGAGATCTTTCACTCTCTCTGCGCAGTCTTTTACAACGGCGGGATCTTCAAATCCCTCCGCCATGTCTTTTATGATCTGAGCGATCTCGTCCATTTCCTTTTCCTTCATTCCCCTCTGGGAAAGGACCGTGCAGCCCATGCGCACGCCGTTTCTTACCGGGGAATCGTCATAGGGAATATCCACCGCGTTCACGCTCAGCTTGATGCCTTCCAGTATCTTGGCGAAACGTTTGCCGTCCACTTTCTGTTTCCGCATGTCCAGAACCAGAAGATGGCTGTCCGTTCCTCCGGATACGACCGGAAGGCCTCTTTCCATCAATCCTTTAGCCAGGGCTCTGGCGTTGTTCAGGGTGCTTTGCATCACTTCCCGGAAGGCGTCGCTTCCGGCATAAAGGAAGCAGTGCGCCATGGCCGCCATCGTCTGCAGATGCAGGGAAGCGACCACTTTCGGATAGGCGCCTTCATCAATCATGTCCGCGTGTTCTTTCTTACAGAGTATGAAGCCGCTGCGCGGTCCGCATATGGTCTTGGTCGTACTGCCGGTCACAAAGTCAGCATAAGGAACGGGACTTGGCATCAGACCGGCGGCAATCAGGCCGGTGTAATGGGCCATGTCCACCATGAGATATGCGTGCACCTTGTCCGCGATCTCTCTCATTCTGGGAAAATCGATGCTGCGGGAATAGGTGCTTCCTCCGGCCACGATCAGCTTGGGCTGATATTCCAACGCCATCTTTTCCAGTTCGTCGTAATCGATCAGCTGGCTGATCGGATCCACGCCGTAATGGCGGAACTGATAGATCTGGGAAACAATGTTGGCACTGGAACCGTGGGTGGCGTGGCCGCCCTGTTTGGGACTCATGGCCAGCACTCGGTCGTTTACCTGAAGACAGGCTGCATAAACGGCGTAATTGGCGGTGGAGCCGGAATACACCTGCACATTGGCATGTTCCGCTCCGTACAGCTCGCACGCTCTTTTAGCGCACAGGGCCATCAGTTCATCCGCGTACTCGGATCCGAGCAGATGCATGTCGCCCGGTTTTCCGACCGCGGTTTTATTGTTAAAGGCGCAGCCGTTGATCTCCAGTAGCTGAGGGGACTGAATGCTTTCCGATGCGATCAGTTCCAGCGTGTTCTGCTGCCTTTCTTCTTCACATCTGATGAGATCGTATAATTCAGGATCAAATTTTCCTGTTTCTTCAAGATGATACTGCATAAGATCCCTCTTTTCTTTCGCTTAGGAAACACAATGCCCGGCGCGAACCGGGCATTGTGTCATTTCAAATTGTGTTTTTAATGCGCCTGAACGGTCGTCACATATTTGAATTTCATGTCTTCCCCGACGGTCTTGATGACAGCCTGGTTCTCGACATTGTGGTTTTCGTTGAAGCTCAGATAACCGGAGGCTCCTTCGAAGTTCTGAATGGATTCCATTGCCTTCACGATGTCGTCTCCGTTGAGAGACTGCGCCTTGCGGATGCCTTCCACCAGCAGGTTGTAGGCGTCATAGCTCATGGCCGTGTGGGCGGCAATGACATCGTCATAGCGCTTGGCGTATTCGTCAAACAGTTTCTGAGTCGCAGGAGTCTGGGCAGTGCCGCTGTCGAAGAAGGACGAGAAGTAGATTCTGTCGATCAGAGAGCTGCCGCCGATTTCCAGGAAGGCTGCGACTTCGCAGGAGTCGATGCCCATCCAGTTGGTTTCCAAGCCCATGTCATTCGCCTGTTTCATCATCAGCGCCAGGTTGGCAGCCGTGTTAGGGGCAAAGATCGCATCAAACTTTTCCTGTTTCAGAGCGACCAGCTGGGCGTTGTAGTCCTGGTCCGCGACATTGTAACCGACCTCGGTCACGATGCAGTCGGGATCGCCTGTCAGTTTCTTGAAGATCTCAATGAAGCGGTTGGCGCAGTCGACAGCCGCATCGGTATCGATCTCTCTGACCACTGCGATCTTGCGGTAACCTGCCTCATAGGCAAACTGGGCCATAACGGTCGCATGGAAGTTGTTGGTGAAGCAGGCGGTGAAGTAGTACTTGTAGCCCTGGGTCACCAGAGGGTTAGTCGCCGTTCCGCAGATGGCGGGAATCTTGGCTTCTTCCACGATCTCGGTCATCGCCATGTTGGTGCCGGAGTTGCTCGGTCCCAGGATGGCCACGACCTTGTCCTGTTCAATGACACGGGAGGCACAGGTCGCCGCTTCCACCTTGTCGGACTTGCAGTCGACATTGACGATCTCGATTTCGTAATCGACGCCGCCGATGTTCACGGTATGATTCAGCTCATGCGCCAGATCGATACCTCTCTTGCACAGAGATCCGGAGTTGGAAGACTTTCCGGTCAGATTTTCGACATAGCCGATCTTGATGACTTTGGGTGTGTCATCGCCTTCCGGTTCCTGCTTCTTACAGGCAACCGTCGTCAGAGACAGCGCCAGAATGAGAAGCATGACAATCCATTTTTTCATTTTTTTCTCCTTTTCCTATTTTCCGGGCCAGAAAAGCCCTATTGTCCATTATGTTGGTTCCGGCGTCCTGATAGACGCTTTTTCTTTAGTTCCATTATAGGAAGATAGCGGTTTCAGTGTCAATTATCGGCGAAAACATTGATAAACGATCACGATATGATCATTTGAACCCTATGTATTGATTGATTTTGTTCAATCTGCGGATTATGCTGAAAGAGAAATACCGGAAAACGGCAGAAGAACAATCATTTCAAATCCGAAAGAAAAGGAGAAAACAGGATGGACAGTCAGAGACAAGCCCAGATCATCAGTCTGTTGGACAAGTACGGATACATCAGCGTCCAGGACATGGCGAAAATGCTCAATGTCAGCAATCCCACCGTTAGGCGAAGTCTAAGCGAACTGGAGAGGGAAGGGATCGTGGTCAGAAACCACGGAGGCGCCATACTGGCCTCCAACGGGCTTCCCAAGCCTTTTTCCTACCGCTTCTCCAACATGCGGGAGGAAAAGCGGCGCATCGCCTCCACGGCCGCCTCTTTGATCGGAGACGGAAGCGTGATCTATCTCGACACTTCCACAACCGTTCTGTGCATGATCGATTCCCTGCGGGGTAAGAAAAACCTCACCGTCGTCACAAACAGCCTTCCGGCCTTGAGCATGCTGAGCGCCTACGGGATTCCCGTGAAATGCACGGGCGGAGACCTGAACGCGGAATCCATGGGCTTTGTAGGACATGGCGCCGAGCATTTTCTCTCTCAGCTGCATACCGATTTCGCCTTTTTGTCCACCCCGGGCATCAGCAGAAGCGGCCGCATATCCGATTATTCGGAACAGGAGACCTATCTGCGCAAAGTGGCCATTGCCCACAGCCTCAAGCCTGTTTATCTGTTTGAAAAGCAGAAACTGGGCATAGAAGCCACTTTCACGCTGGCTGAGGCTTCTCAGATGGACTGTCTGATTTCCAATACGGATCTGAGCGGGCTCTATCCCGGAAAAAGCGTCCGTTTTTCCTCCCTTTATCCGGACATTTGTGTGGCGCAAAAGGAGTAATCTCTTATACTGAAGCAGGCAAAAGCCTTTTGGAGAATACCATGAAAAAAACACTGATCTTTTTATTGACCGTCTTATCGCTTTGCGGCCTGATCGGCTGCCAGGGCGCCCAGAAGGAAGACGTGCATGTCTTCTTTACCAGCGACGTACACTGCGGTGTGAACGAAAACGTTTCCTTCGGCGGGCTGATGTCCTTGATCAAGGAAAGAAAAGAGCAGAAGAGAAATGTGCTTCTTGTCGACTGCGGCGACAACCTGCAGGGCGGCACTCTGGGATCCATGACCAAGGGAGAGGCAATCGTAGACCTGATGAATGAAATGGGCTATGATGTTGCGACTTTGGGCAACCATGACTTTGACTACGGCATGGAACGCCTCAGAGAGCTTCTGAATAAAGCTGAATATACAGTCCTGAACGCCAACATGAGCTATACCGGAAACAAAAAGGACCTGTTTGCGGATCTTCCGGCTTATGTGATCAAGAGCTTCGGCGCGACCAAAGTCGCCTTCGTGGGCGTTCTGACACCGGAATCCCCCACCAGTTCCACCCCCGCCTTCTTCAAGGAAGACGGAAAGATCGTCTATGACTTCTGTGCCGGAGAAGACGGCATGCGGCTGGCAAGACGCGTGCAGGAGGCCGTGGATAAGGCGCGCAAGGAGGGAGCGGACTATGTCGTGGTGATTTCCCATCTCGGGTCCATTGCGGAAAACTATCCCAACGACAGCATTACCCTGATTTCCCATACCCACGGCATTGACGCGGTTCTGGACGGACACTCCCATTCCGTTGTGGAGGGCATTCCCTATCCCAACGACGAGGGAAAGGACGTGCTGCTGGCTTCTGTCGGCACCAAGCTGGAATATGTCGGGGAACTGATCCTTTCCAAGGACGGCATCAGCGCCGTGCTGTACAGCGAAGTAAACGAGAAGGACGAAGAAACCGAAGCGCTTGTGAACGCCTCCTTCCAGAAACTGGACGACATCCTCAGCCAACATCTGGCCCATTCTTCCTTTGATCTTCCCATCACCAACAGCGACAACATACGCATCAGTCGCAGCCGGGAATGCACGCTGGGCAATCTGCTCTGTGACATGCTGATGGAAAAATACGGCACCGATGTCGCCGTTCTCAACGGCGGTGCCATTCGAAAGACCGTTTCCGCGGGCGAAATCACCTATAACGACGCTCTGAACGTTCTGCCTTTCGGCAACATGTTTGCTGTGGTAAAAGCCAGCGGGCAGATGATCCTGGACTGTCTGGAATTCGGCGCCCAGAAAACCGAAAACGCCGTTTCCTTTGAAGGAAACCCCGTAGGCGAATTCGGCGGTTTCATCCAGGTCGGCGGCCTGAAATACGGCATTGACACCTCCATACCTTCTCCCGTGGTTCTGGATGAAAACGCCATGCTGAGCGCAATAGAGGGAAAAAGAAGAGTCTATGGCGTCCAGGTGCTTGTGGACGGAAAATACGAAGACATTGATCCCGAAAAACTCTACACTGTTGCCGGCGGCAACTATGTGCTTCTCAACGACGGAGACGGCAACACCGCCTTCCATGACGCGGAAGTTCTGGATGAAGGAGTGCTGCTGGATCTGGATGTCTTCTGCGAATATCTGCGCAATACTCAGGAGATCCCTGCCCGATACGAACAGGCAGAAGGGCGCATCAGCGTGAAATAAACGCCCGCTTTTGAAAGGCTTATAGTAAAATAAAGGAGTATCTGCAGGAGGAGAATCATGACAGAGAACATTAACATTGAACTGCTGGAGGAAGGAACTTATCACGAAGTGAAGCTTCCCGGCTACTGGGGCGAATGCGTCGTCTATGTGATCAAGGAAAACGAAACGCTGGAAGAGATCGCCAAGCCCAACAAGACTACTGTCAGAACTCTGAAACTGATGAACGGAATCGAAGATGAAAACGCCGATCTGAGCGGCAAAAAGATCTTCATCCCCTACCAGTAAAGAAAAAAGGAGAGAAAAATGGCTGAAAACGTAAACATCGAAGAACTCGAGGACGGCACGGTCGTCAACATCAACGTACCCGGCTACTGGGGCGAATGCAGCGTTCATGTCATGAAGGAAGGCGAGACTCTGGCCGATGTCGCCAAGAACAACCAGACCACCGTCAACACCCTGAAGAAGATGAACGGAATCGAAGACGAAAACGCCGACATCTGCGGCAAGAAGATCTTTGTCCCTTATTGGTAAAAAGAAACAGCAGTTTTCAACTGCTGTTTTTTGCGTATGAATAAAAGGAAAGGAGAAACATATGGCTTTTATTCGCTACAATTTTGAATCCAAATACCTCGGCAACAATACCGAAGTCGGTATCGTGCTGCCCGACATGCTTCGCACGGACGATCCGAAACGCTTCTTCTCTTCCGGAGAGAAATACAAAGTCTTATGGCTTCTGCACGGCACCTACGGAGACTATTCCGACTGGTTCCGCCGCACGATGATCGAAGTCTTCGCCCGCGAGAGAAACCTCATCGTCGTTTCCCCGAGCGCCCTGAACTCCAACTATTCCAACTGGCCCAGCTTCGCGACCAATTTCATGATGTATGATTTCCTGACCGAAGAGCTGATGCCTATCATCTACAACTGGTTCCCGGCTTCCAGCAAGCGTGAGGACAACTTCATCATGGGTCTTTCCATGGGCGGAAGAGGAACCTGCGTGTACGCCTTCAACCATCCCGAACTCTTTGCCGGAGCTGCCATCCTGAGCGCGGTTCCGCACGATCTGGAAGCGGAATGGAAGTCCGGAGACGAAAACTGGATGAAGCGCATGGGCAAGGAAGTCGTCAACTATGCCACCCCTGAAGACTTCTATCTCGGTTATGAAAACACCCTTAAGAAACTGAGAGACAATGTCAAAAACGGCGTCGACATGCCCAAACTCTTCTTCGGCTGCGGCGAAGCCGACGGTCTGTATCCTTCCTTCTGCGCGTTCCGCAAGGAAGCGGAAGAAGTTCTCCATCTCGATGCCATGTGGCACACCCTGCCCGATCTCAAGCACGAATGGAAGTACTGGAATGCCGCCATCGAACCGGCCTTGGAATACTTCGGCATCCACAAATGCCGCGGCGTCAACCCTTTCTAAGACGCAGAGCAAGCCCGCAGACGCGGGCTTTTTTCTTTTCTTTTTGTGTATAATGGAAGAAAAGAGGGTACGGAAATGGCCTATAAGAAACTCAATCTGAACAACTACAGGGAATATCTCACCAAAACCTACAGCAGCTGGCTGGGCAAGATCATCGGCATACGTCTGGGCGCCTATGTGGAAGGCTGGACAGACGAACAGATCCGGGAAAAATACGGTGATAAGGAAGGCTATCTGGAAGACTACGGAATCTTTGCGGCCGATGACGATTCCAACGGTCCGCTCTTTTTTGTAAGGCCCCTGTTGGAAAAGCGCAAGATCACGGCCGAGGACATCGGAGACGCTTTTCTGAACTACATACAGGAATACAAAGGTTTCTTCTGGTGGGGAGGTGTCGGTGTCAGCACCGAACACACCGCCTACGAAAATCTGAAGAAAGGCATCAAAGCGCCCTTGTCCGGTTCAGCGGAAACAAACGGCATAGCGATTGCCGAACAGATAGGCGGTCAGATCTTCTCTGACTGCTGGGGTTATGTCAGCGGCTATGATCCGCAGCTGGCCAAGGATCTGGCAATCAAGGCGGCCAGTGTCACCCACGACAGAGACGGACTGGAAGGCGCGGTGTTTGTCGCCGTAGCCATCTGTCTCGCCTATCAGCGTGACAGCATACGCGAAGTCATCGAAGAAGCACTCGGTTTTCTGCACCAGGATTCCCACTACTGCCTGGTTGCCAGAGACATCCTGTCCAAATACGACAGCGGTCTGCCCTATGAGGAGTGCTTCGCTTACATCAAGAGCCATTACGGCTATGACAAGTATCCCGGC
>JAEEGL011924317.1_pt1 | contig 12869 bp, 4 predicted proteins | sample 9134231 | NCBI WGS metagenome assembly JAEEGL01 (sample SAMN16246548, study PRJNA631951) | gut metagenome | biome: gut microbiome; feature: rumen; material: fiber-attached | host: Bos | place: Iran: Karaj | collected 2018-10
AGTCGAGGTTAAATAATCTGGTTTTGGAAAATGTTGACGAGTCAGCCGCTTGAGGCGGCTGGCTTGTACACTGGCAAGGATGCGGGCATGCGAAGTGCCCGTAATCCTTTTTTGAGTTTATAGGGGTTAAGACTCTGTGAAAGGCAAACTGCAAGGGCGTTGGGGGATGTCCTTTGTGGTTGAAATGCTCTTACATTATATATAATAATGATTGTGATGTAGGAAGGAAAGGGATTGGGAGAGGGATTGCATGTTTCGAGTAGTCAGTTGTTGCGGCAATTTGTCTGGTGCTAATGGCGTGTCAGGCATGAATCTGGTGATTTCAGATATAGTCAATAAGCGAGCGATGGTTGACTTGATACAGAACATGTCAAATTGGAGGCGGCCATTTGCATGGTTTTCACCGTGCATTGTTAAGAAGGATAGCCGTTAAGGCATCCAAGGTTTTGGTTCCCCGAGTTGTGTGCGGGGCATGAATATTGAATGGCCGCTGTCCTGACGAGAGTCGGGAATGTTCATTTATTCATGTCTATGCTGGTAAATTCAGGGAATCCGCGTTGCTGATCATTTGCGGCGAGCATTTTAATGTCACATGGTAGTAGCCAGGCGGATAATGAATTGTTATCCGGAACATAATTGGGATGGAAAGGATAAATGAGCGATCGAAAGAATTTTGGGCGTCTAAGCGACGTGCTTCCGATACCGGATTTAATAGATATACAGACAAAATCTTTCAGTGATTTCCTGCAATATGATGTACCGCCAGAGAAGCGTGAGTACAAGGGTTTTCAGGAGGTCATGAAAGACACCTTCTCACCTGAATGGAATGAGAACGGCATAGGTCTTGAGTTCATCAGCTATAAGATCAAAGAGCCTACGATGACGATTGTTGACTGTCTGAAGGACGGCGGCACATATCAGGCTCCGATGTACGCTAAGTTCAGGCTTCGCACACCAGGGATGAAAGAAGCCAACGAGGAGACAATACATGTGGCGGACATACCGCTTATGACTGAACGCGGTTCATTTGTCATTAATGGTGCGGAGCGCGTCATCGTCAGTCAGCTGCATAGGTCGCCAGGCGTCTGCTTTGAGAAACTTAAACACGCCAGCGGCAAGGATATATGCACTTACAAGATTGTTGCCGATCATGGTTCATGGCTTGAGGTTCAGTATGACAACAATGGTTATATCTGGATATACCTTGATCGCAAACACCGTCGCCGTAAGTTTTTGATTAGCACATTCTTGAGAGCATTTGGCTTCAATTCTGACCGTGAGTTGCTCGATGCGGTCTATCGTTGCTTCTATCTCCGCAAGAACAGTGAGAGGATAGTCAAGGACAAGTATGGTCGCAACCGCATACTTCCGATGTTCGTCGAGCCGAGTTCAAATCCATCCGCGAGGGAGAATGCCATATTTGATGATGAAAAGGAAACTCTACCGAGTTGGATAGGCGTTGCTGACGTGCCGATAGACGATCTGCTTGCCATGGACAACAATGCGCTTGCCCATGTTTATACAGCGGAGGCAATAAAGGATCCAGGCAATGATGAAATAACCATCATTGAGGAGTTGAGTCCGTTGAATGAGCGTGCGTTGTTAGACGCGCAGGAAGTCGGGATAGAAACAATTGCGGCGGTTGACACCCATGGTCTTGGCGACACGCTTATAAACTGCATCATCAAGGAGCATCGTGATCCTATAAATATACACACACCAGACGATGCTCGCAAGGATATTTACGAGAAGATACGTCCGACCGACAAGGCGTCTGATGTTTCCGCTCGTCTGTTGTTCACGCGTCAGTTCGAGGATGTTAGGCGCTATGATCTTGGTCGTGTTGGCCGCTATCGCATATTCAAACGTCTCTTCCATTCGCCATTGACTGACCTTGAATATATGATAAGCGAGGATGAGATAGCCTACCGTGAGAAATCAGGCAAGGTCAAGTTTGAGGAGTTGAAGGTAGCATTCTCGCTTTTCGGGCATTTGCTGAAGGAATATAACGACGACCTTGAGAAGCTTGATGAGGACCAGCATATACTGAGGCTTCTTTTTGGTTCACCAGAGGCGGCAATGGCGGAGTTGTTCCGTCCGTGCGAGACTGAGGTTGAAGACATTGAGCAGGCCAGGGGAGAGCTGTCGTCATTTGTTAAGACAGCATATCGCAAGTTCCTAAAATCCATAGCGGAAGGCGATATAGAGATGGAAAGCATCTACGACAATGCTGGCGGTGTTGTGAGTGAATTCCTCCAGTTCTGCAATTCCGATAAACTTGATGCGCAGGAGTGCCTGCGCAAGGCATGTGCTCATGTGGGTGTTGGTCAGGTTGACGCCAAGACAGCAAGCAAAGAGGTTGAGGCGATAAGGAATGCCGTTTCCGATGTTCTTGATGACATATCACAACGTGATGTTTCTGAATACGCTTCGTTCCTCAGCGGGAAGGACAAGGCCTTGACTGCTCCCAAGAAGAATGCGAAAGTCAAGAAGCATGTCATTTACGCCGTGGCTCTTGAGTTCATCAAAGAGTTTTTGAAGGAGGCTATTTTTGAGGTTCAGGATTTCATCAAGAGCCGCAGGTACCTTACAAAGGCTGACATAGCCGCCGCCACCGCATATCTCATGCGTCTAAAGAATGACTGCTGCCAAGTGGATGACATCGACCATCTCGGTCGCCGTCGTGTTCGCACTATTGGTGAGCTTCTGCAAAACCAGTGCAGGGTTGGACTAAGCCGCATGGCGACAGCGTTCAGAGAAAGACTGAATGGACCTGACGGCAACAAGTCAGGAGTCGAGCAGACCAGCATTCCGAAGCTTTTGAATTGCAAGCCGCTTGCGAGCGCAATAAGGGATTTCTTCGGGAGAAATCAGCTCAGCCAGTTCATGGACCAGACAAATGCGTTGGCGGAACTGACCAACAAGAGGCGTCTCAGTGCATTGGGCCCTGGAGGACTTACGCGTGAACGCGCTGGATTTGAAGTCCGCGACGTGCATTCAAGCCATTATGGACGCGTCTGCCCGATTGAGACTCCTGAAGGTCCAAACATCGGTCTGATCTCATCGCTTGCGTTATACGCCAAAATAGATGAGTTCGGTTTCATAAACACTCCATACAGACGTATTGTTGACGGCAAAGTTACGGACATAGTTGACTACCTCACAGCTGACAGAGAGGAGGACTTCGTCATAGCGCAGGCGAATGCGCCGCGCAATCCTGACGGATCTTTCCAGAACGAGTATGTTCTTTGCCGTTACAAAGGCGAGTCAGGGCATTTCAAGCGTGAGCAGGTGAATTACATTGACGTTTCGCCGAAGCAGCTGATAAGTGCGGCAGCAGGTTTGATTCCATTCTTGGAGCACGATGACGCGAACCGTGCGTTGATGGGATCCAACATGCAACGTCAGGCTGTTCCGTTGCTGAAGGCCGAGCGCCCATACGTTGGCACTGGTCTTGAGGAGGCTGTAGCCCATTACTCTCGTGCGGCATTGGTTGCTCGTGAGGATGGCATTGTTGCTTCGGCAAACGCTGAGCGCATAGTCATAAGCAAGGACGGCAAGGAGGCCGACAAGACTGAATATCCTGACAGCGTTCAGGAGTATAACCTTTACAAGTTCCTGCGCTCCAATGCATCGACGCTGGTCAATCAGCATCCGATAGTCAAGCGTGGTGACAAGGTAGTGCGCGGACAGGCGATTGCCGATGGTGCATCGACCGACAAGGGTGAGCTTGCCTTGGGTAGGAATGTAACGGTCGCATTTATGTCATGGCATGGATACAACTTCGAGGATGCCATAATCATCAGCGAGAAGCTTGTTGCCAAGGATGTATATACAAGCATCCATGTGAGCATGGAGGATGTTGTGGCCCGTGATACCAAGATTGGTTCTGAGGAGATAACGAGGGACATTCCGAACGTCGGCGAAGAGGCGTTGCGCAATCTGGATTCAGAAGGAATCGTCCGAATCGGTGCTGAGGTCAAGACAGGCGATGTGCTTGTCGGCAAGATCACGCCGAAGAATGAGACAGAGCTTGCTCCTGAGGAACGTCTGCTCAAGGCGATTTTCGGTGACAAGGCGTCTGATGTCAAGGATTCTTCATTGAAGGTGCCTGGCGGGCTTTCAGGCATAGTCATGGATGTCCGCATAGAGCGCAAGAGCGACACGAACAAGGCGCAGTCTGGCGGGACGATGAGCCTCAAGGCTCGTCAGAAGGAGATAAATGACGAATACAACGCGAAGAAGAATGCGCTCATCGACACGATGACCCATGCTCTTGGAGATGTGTTCCTCACAAAGAAGCTCAGTTGCCCGATCACGCGCGATGTTGCAGGTGAGCCTGAAGAGATAATCGCGGCGGACCGCAAGATCACGAAGAGCATGCTCTCCAAGTTGGCGCAGAACTACGACAACTATAAGATGAGGGATTGCCCTGAGAAGACTGAGATTGACAAGATCATGAAGGATGCTCGCGCTAGTCTGCGTGACAACGAACAGTGCCGCAAGGAGGCTCTGGCGTTGGTCGAAGGCGGCGATGGCGGTGAAATCGGCAAGGTTCGCAGCGTAAAGGTCTATATCGCCAGCAAACGCAAGATATCGGTTGGTGACAAGATGGCGGGACGCCATGGAAACAAAGGTATTGTCGCGAAGATAGTTCCTGTTGAGGACATGCCGTTCATGGCGGATGGTACGCCTGTTGACATCATCTTGAATCCTCTGGGTGTTCCTTCCCGAATGAACATCGGTCAGGTTTTCGAGACCCATGTTGGTTGGGCTGCCAAGATTCTTGGCACGACAGTTGCGACGCCAGTGTTCGATGGTATCCATGAGGAAAAGATACTTGAGATGCTTGGCGAAGCAAGGCGCATCAAAATCGAGGAGCAGGGCTGGACGCTTGACGCAGATGGTCATGCGATAGACGAGCAAGGACGCAACCGCGACGAGTGCTTTGTCGGCCTTGACGGAAAGATTCGCCTGTATGACGGCAGGACTGGTGCTCCGTTTGCTCAGAAGATTATGGTTGGTCAGATTTACATGCTGAAGCTGGACCACCTTGTTGCGAACAAGATACACGCTAGGGCAGTCGGAACATATTCTCTGGTTACACAGCAGCCTCTTGGAGGCAAGGCGCAGAACGGAGGTCAGCGCTTTGGTGAAATGGAGGTGTGGGCTCTAGAGGCGTATGGCGCTGCCTATACACTTCAGGAAATGCTTACGGTCAAGAGTGATGACTTGAAGGGCAGGACTGAAATGTACAATGAGATCATGAAGGGCGATTACTCGCTGCGCGCGGGCATGCCGGAGTCATTCAATGTACTCCTGCGCGAAATGATGAGTCTTTGCCTTGACATCAAGTTGCACAACGACGGCAAATGAGGCTTGAGTACGCGATAGTTGTTCCGATATAAATACCAAAGAACTTTAAATAATGGAGGGCTGTACATTGGACAGCACTAACAGCAAAGACTTGATTGACGACGCACAAGTGAACGAAGCGAACTGCGTGACCATCGGAGTGGCGTCACCCGAGACCATGCGTTCCTGGAGCAAGGGCGAGGTCAAGAATCCTGAAACCATCAACTACCGTTCCTACAAACCAGAGAAGGGCGGTCTTTTCTGCGAGAAGATTTTCGGTCCGACACATGACTGGGAATGTTCCTGTGGAAAATACAAGCGCATCAAGCACAAGGGTGTTGTATGCGACCGCTGTGGCGTGGAAGTGACATTATCGAATGTCCGCCGCCAGCGCATGGGACATCTGGAGCTTGCAGTGCCTGTTTCGCACGTTTGGTTCTACAAATGCCTTCCGAGCAAGATAGGCATGCTTCTGGACATATCTCCTTCTGAATTGGAGAAAGTCTTGTACTATGAGGGATGGATAGTCATTGACCCAGGCGAATCAGACTTGCGGGAGAAGCAGGTCCTGAGGGAGAGCGAGTATATGTTTAAGCGCCAGCAGTTCGGAGCGGATGGCTTTAAGGCTGGCATGGGTGCCGAGGCTGTTGAGGAACTTCTTGGCAGGCTTGATCTTAAGAAACTGCAGGAGGAGCTTTCACTGAGGCTCAAGAAGGAGCAGGATGGCGGCGGCAAGAAGAGCGAAAAGGACGTGCTTGCAAGAAAGAGCAGCAGTGTCATCGCAAACAAAATAGTGAAGCGTTTGCGTCTGGTTGAGGGATTCCTCAACAGCAACATGGATCCTCGCTGGATGATACTTCATGTCTTGCCCGTGATTCCGCCTGACCTTCGTCCTCTGGTTCCACTGGAAGGTGGCAGGTTCGCGACGTCGGACCTTAACGATCTTTATCGCCGAGTCATAAACAGAAACACCAGACTCAAAAACTTCCTTGAGGCTTCGACGCCAACGGTCATCGTTAACAATGAGAAGCGCATGCTCCAAGAGGCAGTCGATGCCTTACTTGACAATGGACGTCATGGGCGTGCTGTCACGGGCACTGGCAACCGCGCCTTGAAATCACTGACCGACATGCTGAAGGGTAAGCAGGGACGTTTCCGTCAGAACCTCCTCGGCAAACGTGTGGATTATTCTGGACGTTCCGTCATCGTTGTTGGCCCAGAGCTGCGCATCAATCAGTGTGGTCTGCCGAAATCCATGGCTTTGAAGTTGTTTGAGCCGTTCATTATGCAGAAGCTCAAAGACCGTGGTCTTGTTCATACTGTTCGCAACGCGAAGCGCTGGATTGAGCAGGCACGCAAGGAAGTGTGGGACATTCTTGACGAGGTCATCAAGGGACATCCAATTCTTCTTAACCGTGCGCCTACATTGCACCGCCTTAGTATTCAGGCGTTTGATCCCGTCCTAATTGAAGGTCAAGCCATTCGTCTGCATCCTCTGGTTTGTACGGCGTTCAACGCGGACTTCGACGGTGACCAGATGGCTGTTCACGTTCCTCTCTCGAACGAGGCACAGCTGGAGTCCAAACTTCTGATGCTTTCGCCAAACAACATCTTCTCGCCCGCGAGCGGCAAGCCTATCACGATTCCGTCTCAGGACATCACGCTTGGCGTTTATTACCTTTGCTATGAGGACAAGCGCAGACGTGAGGCGTTCGAGGCGTTGGACCATCAGGACCAGAAGTATTTCAATGACATCTCCGAGGTGTTGCTGGCGAAAGAAGTCGGTGATATTGAGATGCACGATTTCTTCAATCTGCGCAACCCATTCTATGGTAAGGACACAATCTGGGGCAAAGAGTGCAAGAACGACAAATTCATCGTCACAACCTGCGGACGCTGCATCTTCAGCGAGATTTGGCCTGAGGGCATGGGCTTCTTCAACGGCAAGGTCGGCAAGAAGGAGCTTGGCTCAATGATCAAGAGCTGCTATGAGAACATCGGCAGGAACGAACTTATCCAAGTCCTTGATAAACTGAAGGACCTTGGCTATGAGTACGCGACATGGGCTGGCTTCTCAATCGGCATTCAGGACATGATTGTTCCTTCTGACAAGAAGGACATCGTGAAGATGGCGCAGGAGAAGATAGAGGACATTCGCAAGCAGCGTGACAAAGGACGTATCTCCGAGATGGAGCGCTATAACATGAGTATTGACGTGTGGTCCAACGCGAACAAGGCGCTTGCAGAAGAACTTGAAGAAGTTCTCCACGAGAATCTTGGACGCAAGGAAATCAATCCTGTCTACGCGATGCTTAATTCTGGTGCGCGAGGCAGTAAGGACCAGATAAGGCAGCTGGCTGGAATGCGCGGACTGATGGCGAAGCCTTCAGGCGAGATTATCGAAAGTCCTATCATAGCCAACTTCCGCGAAGGACTGACCGTTCTGGAATACTTCATCTCCAGCCATGGCGCGCGCAAAGGTTTGGCTGATACCGCTCTGAAGACCGCTGACTCTGGATACATGACCCGTCGTCTTGTCGATGTGGCGCATGATGTCATTTGCGTCGAGGAGGATTGCCATACCGTCAACGGTACTTGGCTTGAAGCAGCGTCTGCTTCGGATGAAGACAAGGCGCGTCTGGCGGATCGCATTACTGGCAGATTCAGCGTAGATGACATCAGAGATCCGCAGGATCGCAACGTTGTCTTCGTGAAGGAAGGTTGCGAGATAACTGCCGAGATGGCAAAGAAGATCATTGAGGCTGGCATAACGACAGTTCATATAAGGTCTGTTCTTACATGCGAGAGCAAGCATGGCATTTGCGCAAAGTGCTATGGCAAGAATCTTGCAACTGGCGACATGCCTGTCTTGGGCGACCCGCTTGGAATCATCGCGGCCCAGTCGATCGGCGAGCCTGGTACGCAGTTGACGATGAGAACGTTCCACGTCGGAGGAACAGCACAGTCCAGCGAAGATAAGACATTCTATGAAGCGCAGCATTCAGGTATTGTCAGATTCCAGGACTTCACGCCTGTCAAGACGCGCGATGGTAAGTACGTCGCGATTGCCAAGAGCGGACGAATTGTGATTGAGGACAGTAACGAGAACCAGCTGGAAGAGTTTGATCTTGTGGCTGGAGCGACCATCACCAAAGGTGACGGTGAAAAGGTCAAGAAGGGTGAGCGTTTCGTCACATGGGATGCGTACAGCCTTCCGACAATCGCGAGGGAGCCTGGTATCATCGAGTTCAAAGACCTCCTTGAGAACGTCACGGTTCAGCGTGAGACAAGCGGTCTGAGCGGCAATGAGGAACTCATTGTCATGGAACACAGTCAGGACATTCATCCGAGCATCATCGTGCGCCCCGAAGGGAGCGAGGTCATTGCGACATCTCGCACGGCGACGAAGACCAAAACGCGCAAGACGACTGCAAAGAAAGGAAGCAAGAAACAGCAGGCTGCAGCTGCAGCCGCTGCCGAAGGCGACCAGCACAATGGCGCGACCGAGTATGCATTGCCTGCTGGTGCGCACATTGTCGTCCAGAACGGCGAGATGGTATATGCCGGTGACGTCATAGCGAAGATTCCGCGCCAGAGCAAGATCACGAAAGACATCACAGGTGGTCTGCCGCGTGTCGCAGAATTGTTCGAGGCCCGCCGTCCAAAGAAGGCGGCTGAGATTTCCAAGATTGAGGGTACTGTGACAATCGAGCAGGAGTCCTCGAAGGGGTGGTCATTCATCACGGTGAGGGATCAGGAGTCTGAAGAGGAAATTAAGCACAAGATACCAGCTGGCAAGCAGATAATCGTCAACAACGGCGACTTTGTCAGGAAAGGTCAGCCATTGACTGATGGTGATGTTGTGTTGCATGACATGCTTGAGATTTGCGGTCCGCAGGAAACGCAGCAGCATCTTGTGAACTCCGTCCAGGGCGTCTATCAGTCACAGGGTGTTGACATTAATGACAAGCACATTGAGATCATCGTTCGTCAGATGATGCGTCGCGTCCGCATCACATCGCCTGGCAACACAAAGTTCCTCCTTGGCGAGTCGGTTGACATTCGTGAGTTCCAAGATGAGAACATGCGTGTTAGCGATGCTGGCGGCAAGGCGGCAACCTCCGAGCCAATCCTCCAAGGCATCACTAGGGCGTCACTTGCGACTGACAGCTTCATCTCTGCCGCCTCCTTCCAGGACACCACCCGCGTTCTGACTGAAGCGGCGACATCAGGCAAACGTGACAATCTCCGCGGCTTCAAAGAGAACGTCATCATGGGACGTCTGATCCCTGCGGGAACAGGTTTCCACACAGCTCAGAATATCAAACTCGAATACGTCACCGATGGCAAGCGTGGTGATTTTGTCTCGGATGCGACTATCGCGGCTGAGAAGAACACCAAGGACCTTAACAACCTTGACGGATTCCTCAAGTGATATTGTTTCCTCCGCCTTTGCGCGGAGGATTATATACTGCAAATACGACAAATTATGACAAAATGGTTTGACAGAATTGCGTAATGCAGTATATTAAATGCTCAATTTTATGTTCCACAATTGGAGTAAATCAGGAAAAAACTAATGCCAACGATTAATCAGTTAGTTAGAATGGGCCGCAGCGTCAAGCCTCGCAAGAGCCGTGTTCGTGCATTGGCTCTCTGCCCGCAAAGACGTGGTGTCTGCCTGCAGGTGACAACCAGAACCCCGAAGAAGCCTAACTCCGCTATGCGTAAGATAGCGCGTGTTCGTCTGACCAATGGTCAGGAAGTTACGGCATACATCGGCGGCGAGGGACATACCCTTCAGGAGCACAGCGTTGTGCTGGTGCGTGGTGGCCGTGTTCGTGACCTGCCCAGTGTCCGTTACCACATTGTCCGCGGTCAGCTGGATACGACCGGTGTTGACAAGCGCCGCCAAGGTCGTTCAAAATATGGTACGAAACGTCCGAAACCCGGTGCGGATGCAGCAAAGGGCAAGAAGAAATAGGTTAGATATAGTCTAATAGATATTGACTTAGGACAAAGCAAAGCATGAGAAGACGCAAAGCCGAAAAGCGCCAGGTCATACCAGACATTCGCTTCAACAGCGAAATCGTTGCTCGTTTGATCAACGTGGTTATGGAACGTGGCAAAAAATCAACAGCACAGACGATTGTTTATGATGCGTTTGACATCATCAAGCAATCCAACAACGACGCAGATCCATTGGAGATATTCAACACCGCAATGGAGAACGTCAAGCCGAAGCTTGAGGTCAAGAGCCGCCGTGTTGGTGGTGCGACATACCAGGTTCCACTGGATGTTCCCGCCGAACGTCAGGTGGCGGTTGCTCTTCGCTGGATCGTGAGCTATGCTCGCGCCCGCAAAGGCATCCCGATGGCAAAGGCATTGGCGAACGAACTAATGGACGCTTTCAACAACACTGGCAACGCAGTGAAGAAGAAAGAAGATGTCCACAAGATGGCAAAGGCCAATCAGGCCTTCGCGCATTTCCGTTACTAATAACAGCGGCACCGTTTTCTTCTTGTCAAGGCAACTTGAGTATGTTGGAGGCGGTGTCATGAGCGGCTCAATCTGCAGAGCCGCGTTTTTCGTTTGAGGCAATTGCCAAGGTGACTTGGCAAGTCTCAAGTCACAGGCAAAAGCGAACAACAGGCGTGAGATATGGGAACGCAGTTCCGCAATGTCGGCATTGTCGCTCATATCGATGCTGGTAAGACGACTCTCACAGAGAGGATACTTTTCGTCACCAACGTCATAAGGCGCATGGGTGAAGTTCAGGATGGCACCACGGTGACAGACTGGCTTCCGCAGGAAAGGGAGCGCGGCATAAGCATAAATGCCGCCTCCGTGACCTGTAGATGGAAAGGATGGACCATAAACGTGGTCGATACTCCGGGGCACATTGACTTCACAGAGGAGGTTGAGAGGTCCCTAGGGGTGATGGATGGAGTCATTGCGGTTGTCTGTGCAGTGAAAGGAGTCCAGGCGCAGACCGAATCGGTTTGGCGTCGGGCGAGCAGATTTAGATTGCCAGCCCTTGCTTATATCAATAAGATGGACAGGGAGGGCGCAGACCCCGAAAGGGCAGTCAGGCAGATATCGGAGCGATTTAGCGTGACGGCTGTTCCGCTTCAATATCCGCTTGGGGTCGGAAAAGATTTTCTGGGGACGGTAGATTTGATAAGTCGCCGTTTTACAGGTGTTGGTGAATCGGTATCGTGCGATGAGAAAGACCAAGTCGTGCGTGAGTTGAGGAACCATGAGATAGAGATAGAGATTGCCCGCGAGCATCTTGTTGAATGCCTGGCAGAGGTTGATGACACGGTGCTTGGTGACTATCTAGGCGGGCGAGAATCTAACGAGGCGGTCTTACGCAAGGCGATGCGACGAGCGGTTGTCAAGCGTAGGATAGTGCCAGTGCTCTTTGGAAGTTCTTTGCAGAATCAGGGAGTAGCCGAACTGCTTGATGCGGTGGGTGAATACCTACCATCTCCAGCGGAGCGTGCGGTCCAACCAGAATATACAGATGCGTTGGGCTGTGAATGCCGAAGCGATGGAGCGGCTGCGATGGTTTTTCGGATATGTGAAAGTCCATACGGTAGGCTTGCCTGCGTTCGTGTTTTCAGAGGCGATATACAGCCTGGGACTGTTCTTCGGGACACAAGGACAGGCGAGCCGAAGACGATACGAAAGGTTTGGAGCATTCTCGCTTGTGACCTAGAGGCGTCTGACGGCGGCGAGACAGGCTCGATAGTCGCTCTTGAGGGAGACTGGAGCAGGACAAAAACGGGCGACTTCCTGGCGGCTGAAGGTGTCTGCGTGAAGTCGCAGAGGCTTCATTTTCCGCAGCCAGTTGTTTCTGTAAATGTCGAGGCGGCTGATGCAGACGGCGAGATACGGCTGGAACAGGTGCTCAAGTCTTTGTTGAGGGATTGCACGACCATTCAGGCACGCAGGATTTCAGGAACACGAGGCTGGACTTTCTCAGGCATGGGGGAGCTTCAGATAGAGGTGCTTCTGGACACTCTGAACAAGGAGTATGGCATAAAGACGAAAGCTGGGGCTCCGAGGGTGGAATACCGCCGCACGATTCAGCGAAAAGCGACAGGCGAGGGGCTCTTCGAGAAGCGTTTCCGGAATGGTGTTGAGGTAAGCGCGGGAGTGGAGGTTGAAGTCGAGCCGCTTGAGCGAGGCAAAGGATGCAAAGAGAATTTTGACTGCCTGAAGGAAGGTTTGCCAGAGAATCTGGCGCGTTCCGTGAGGCAGGGCGTAATGAACATAGTCAATGCGGAGAACTCAGGTTTTCCGATGACGGATATGAAAGTGACGGTTCTCAGGGTGTTTTCCTTCAAAGGGGAAACGCTGGAGCCCGCACTGGTGACGGCGGCGAAAGTCGCCGTGGAGAATGCAATAGCCGATGCCGACTGCTGCGTTCTCGAACCAGTTATGAACCTGGAGGTGACCACGCCTTCCGACACGTTGGGGAGTGTGCTTGCGGATTTGAATTCGCGACA
>JAEEGL012929025.1_pt1 | contig 12869 bp, 16 predicted proteins | sample 9134231 | NCBI WGS metagenome assembly JAEEGL01 (sample SAMN16246548, study PRJNA631951) | gut metagenome | biome: gut microbiome; feature: rumen; material: fiber-attached | host: Bos | place: Iran: Karaj | collected 2018-10
GCATAAAAAATACATACAAAATATGTTTAAAAAATAAGTGTCGGCATGTTACAAGCCAGTACCCTAATTCTTCTCAAAAATGAGTATAGTTGACCATATTTTTTTAATTGTTTATCTCTTTTTGACTAAAACTGGCAAGATGTCAATTCTTAAAAACTCCCATTTTATAAGGGGTTAAGTGATAGTCGCCATAAATACAGGACAGGCAATTAATATTTATTTTGTCTAACCCTGCTTTTTCGTTTGAATTACTCATAAGAATCACTCCTTTTTGTAAGAAACTTTACTTATCAAGTATATCATAAATTTTTAATTATTTAGATACAGATTTATCTTAATAAGTATAAACAATAAACACTATTAATTTTTGCATTAATAAATACAACATTACTATTTTCAAAACATTGAAAAAAGACTAGAATTTTTCTAGTCTCTATCATCATAATATTCTAATTTTCTAATTGTTTTTTTATTTTTCTTTCAATGATATTTTTTAATTCATATCCAAAGTCTAATAATCCCATTTTTAAGTTATAATAGTCTATTAAAGAGCTACCAAAATTAAATATTTACTAATATATTTATATACAAATTATATAATTGCAATTATCTGCTTCGATGTAATGTGTTTCTTTGGGCTTTTAATCTGTCTTCGAATTCTTCAAAGCTTATTGGCATAATCTTGCCATTTACAGATTCTTCTAACAAATCATTCAATATATTTTCTACTTCAGAATATTGAATCTGATTTTTTATCAAAAATTCTTTTCGTTCATTACCATAAGTACGATATGTTTGACGAGAATCTTCACTTAATACAAGTATTCCTGCTTCCTGAAAGTACGGAAATATATACCTGTCAAAATCAGTTTTTGGATATCGTTCTCCTTGATAAAAATCAAGTTCATATGTTGGTTCTAATATAATTCCATGTTTACTACTAAACAATCCATAACACAATACATTATGGAATTCATCACCAAACTTATTTTTATAACTACCAAAAACTCTAAATACCTTGATATCTGTATTTCTATTCAAATTCATAGTTGCAATTCTATATTGATTCCCTAAGTGTTCATAATTTCCTAAATAATATATATCTGCTTCGCCGACAATTTTTTCATCATTTCTTCTTTTTTCTTCATTTCCATAGTACTCTATCATCTATTCACATCCCAATATTATTGTACTAAATAAAATGAGAATAATCAAATCATTTTGACACAATATAATGTAAATTTGAAACATTTTAAAAATTCTAAAGACACTTTTCATCAAAACATCATATTTTTCATCATTATAATAAATATTGATTTTTTAATTAGAGAATTAATCCATCTAGATATCAAAAAATTTCACAAATTTGTAGAATACTTAATTCATCATATAAAGATTTTAAATAAATATTTATTTCATATTTCTTAGTTATCATATTATTAAACACTTCCAGCTTCTTAATCGATAATTTTATAAAGATTAATTAAATGATTAATAATAAAAACTCTTTAATATAAGTTTATTTAATGCCTTAGATAACATTTTAAACTTAAATCAAAAACATTTATTTCTTTTATATTATTAACATTTAATCCTACTACTTCTTCTTTCATAAATCCTCCTAAATTTATGCATAAAAAAAATCAGATATAACTATCTGATAAATTTATATAAAAACACTCTTTTTTCTAAAAGTTAGACCATCAATACCACCCTTTTTAAATATCGCTATTTTTGGATGATTTTTACCGAGTTTTATCAAATTTTAGTTTTTTTTACTTTTTTTAATAAAAAAATGTAATAAGTAAACATTCATTTTCCTTTGATTTTATAGGGTTTTATAAAAATGTTTGACTAAATCCATGCCAAACAATTGATTACGTTTTTGTCTAGCCCACTTTTTTCATTTGAATTACTCATAAGAATCACTCCTTTTTTGTAAGAAACTTTACTTATCAATTATATCACATTTTTTTAATTATTTAGATATCTCTAAGTATCTTGAACTAAATGTTAATCTTATCCAATTCTATCTATATATTTTATAGATTATATATTTATATTTTAAATGAATATTTCATCTATTTTGGGCAATATTTTTTTTATAAAAAAGTGCAAATTATTTTTGCACTTTTTAATCTTTTATCTACTTCTTCCTGTCAATTCTCCATCAAGTATTTTTCTTTCTTTTTTATTAAGCGTTACTGAATTTCTAAATGTTATATCAACATAATTATCTAAATATTTAATAGTTTCTTCACTTAATATGCCTTGTTTAATTAGTTTATTTCCGTAATATTTTAACTCACGAATAGCATCATCATAATAATCACGCATATCATCATAATCATAATAATCATGATTCATATTTATCTTTTTCATTATCAAACGTATTAATTTAATTCTAATTCTAATATATTCATCCTTCATGGATTCCATCATTTCATTTTCTAATGCTTTAATAAATTCAATATGCGAAATATTATTTCTTTTTAATTCTTCTATTTTTCTTACATAAAAATCTTTTAATTCATCTTTTTGGCCATCTTCTTGAAGATTTATTTCCTTAATAACTGCAATATTTTTATAGTAATCTAATCGTATTAAATCTTTTTTCAAATCTTCTTTTGAAATACCAACATCTTCAAATGCATATAAAAATTCATGTTTATTTAAGAATTGAATCAATGTTTTAGAACCAATATTTTCTTCTAAAGCATATTCAATTAATTTTTTATAGGCATCAATTATTGCATCTCGATTATCCAAAAGCATATCATCATCTAGATTACCATTTTTCTTGGTTAATTCATCAAGAAGTGATGAATAACGGCCTAACCCATCATATCCTCTTAAATACTTTTCTTTTATTGATAAAGGAGCTTGTGATAGTTCTTCTAAATCTATTAATTCAATATCTTTGTTACTTAAATCCCTAGAATCGTGATAACTATCTGCTCTTAAAGTACTTAATTCTTTTCTCCATATCTCATCCAATTCAAGATTTTCATCAAAATATTTTTCATAATTTTTATGTATAGTGACAGAATTATCAAAAGCATTTGTATTATAAATAGTATAACCATTATCTTTATTAGAAGTTTCTTTCTTCTTACTTCTATCAGCTAAACTTTTTTCAATCATTCTAGATGCTTTTTCAATTAATGAATCCAATCTTCGTTGATAATTTATAGTTTGCAATCTTTCGCTCATTTTATTTAGAAGTTCTGACGTATTATTGAATTCAATCTTTTTAAATTTAGGAATAATGTGATCTATTACGCTTTTTACTTCATTAAATCGATTAATAGTATTATATAAATTTACAATATCATTAACATAGTTAATTATATGTGAATCATTAGTCATACTAGCGTTGTTCACTAATTTCTCAATTTCTGATGATAATCGAATTTCAAAACGATACTCTCGAGCATCCTTTTCAAAACTATCCTTATCTAAAAAAGTTCTTAATAAAGGCTTATCATTTAAAGCTGTACCAGGAAAATAAAAATCACTTATAGAATAATAATGACTATGACCATCACGTAGATAATCAATAAAGTCCTTATAACGATGATTATCATTATGAAAATATTCCTCTAATAAATTCCTTGTTATAATTGGATTATGTGATATTTCATACAACAAATGACTACGCTTTCGTGATAAATTACGAGCCCGATTTCTATCAAATCTAGATAATTCAAAAAACTCTTTTTCATATGTGTTAAATAATTTTCTTGCTTCTGAAAAAGGAAGATTGAAAAGAATATCTAAAATACTATTATCAATATTACCTCTAACTTCTTCAAAAACAATCTTATTCCCCCTTATCATTGCTTTTAATTCAGAATCAATAGAAAAATAATCATTTAGTAATCTACATTCGCTATTAAAACGTAATGATCTGTTTTGGTGACGTAAATCTTTTGTTAACTTTTTATATATTTCTTTTAACGCTTCGTTACAATAATATTCATCCATTATATTAACCTCTCTATTTTAAAAATATAACAAAAATATGTCATAGTCAACACCAATACAATTAAAAATCATATACATTGTAAATATAGAAACTTATTTTTTTTACTTTTACTATTTCTGTAAAATGCGTTTTGATTTCATTCATTTTAGTTAAAACTTATATGATCTCAATTCTTAAAGATTTTTATTTATAAAGTTCTAAATTATATGCATTATAAATATAAGATTAGCAAGTTAATTTTTTTTATTTTTTGTTCATGCCTAACAACTTCTTTATTTAATTGTAATTTAATCTTATAATAATTACATTTTAAATTTATTTTCCATTCATCATCAGTAATTTTGAAGGGATTATTTGGAAAATCCTTAATATCTTTTATATCAATTTCTATTACCTCTTCTTTCATAAAACCTCCTAAATTTTTGCATAAAAAAATCAGATATTACTATCTGATATTTATTCAATTTTAATACTATTTTTTAAAAAGTTAGACTCGAGTAACCAAGTTCAAAATACTATGCCATTTTTGAGCTGTTTTTGCTGATTTTTGATAACTTTTGAGTATTTTTTATAAAAAAATGTAAGAAGGTGATTCTTGTTTTGCCCTTATTTTATAGGCATTTGCAAAAAATCTAGAACAAATTTTAATCAAACAGTTAATATTAGTTTTATTTTCATTCATTTGGATCAACTCCCTTACTTATTATTAAAGATAAATATACCATAATTTAATTTATTATCATCATTTGTATATTCATCTATTACTTTTTTACAAAAATTATATGCTGAATCACTTCCATATGAAGGTGATACTTCCCAATTACCTTTATACATGTAACAGCATTCAAAAGCAACTTTTTTACCAATCTTATTTCTTCGATATTTAGGAATTATCGTAAACTTTGCAATACTATGCCAAAGAGTACATTTTTGCATATAAGTATTTATCATAACAAAACATAATAATTAATTTGTTTCTTTTTCTCTTACAAAAAACGCATCTCTATCATTATCACCTGTTTTTATAGAAAATTCTCACAACTATTGGATTAATGCTTTTTGCAAGTATCAATAAATCTCTTAAAGATGTTGTTCATTTTTTCATTATCTAACATCATTTCAGGATGCCATTTAACACCTAAACAAAATCTTTTGTCTTTTAATTCTACCGCTTCTACATAACCATCATCTGAGTAAGCCGATATTTCTAAATCTTTAATATCTTCACTATTAGCAAACATGGTATGAATACTATTAACATCAATTTCCTGGGTTTTTAATATATCATATAACAATGTATTTTCTTTAATAATATTCTTATGAACTATTGAACCATCTTCAGTATTATGAATTGTATTATTTATACAAAAAACTCGGCCATTCATTGCTCTAATAATATTATTAAATCCTGCACATATTCCAAGAATTGGAATATCATTATCAATGGCATATTTACAGGCTTTAATTTCATAATCATCACTAGATAGACCACCTTGAATTATAATACCATCACATTTATCAATTAATGAATATAAATCATTCAATTCCGATTCATTAAAATAAGTACCATCTATTATTTCATCTGATTTACAAAACTTATTCATCATTTTAGTTGGTAATATTCCTATAGCAAGACCATCATTTTTAAGTATGGCATTTCTAACACCATCATAAATTACTTGCTGTGAAAATATATCCAAATCACAATAAAGATTTGGTTTACTTACTATTCCTATTATTGGTTTATTATTCATAATATCACCTCTTTACAAGAACCTTCGTTAATTAATTATATCATATTGTGTTCACATTATTTATAAGCTTCTATAAACTATTTAAATCATTTATTATTTTATACTTTGATTCCGTAGTTTTTTTATATCGATCCATTAGCATACAATCAAGACCTTTATCTTTACCTACATCTAGTAAACTTTCTGTATCATCAATAAATAAAGCTTCCCCAGATTTTATATGATATTCATTAATTGGATAATCAAAGAATACTTTATCTTTTTTTATTACGCCATAAAAAGATGATACATAAACTTTATCAAAAAAATCATATAAATTATTGTCTTTAAGATATGGTATAACACATGGCCAATTATCAGTTAACATAAGTAAAGTATATTTTTCTTTTAATTTAGAAAGTTCTTCAAAAACATTTTCACATAAAGTATACTTAGTACCATTATAAGTTCTATCATACGCAATATCATCTATTATTTTTTTATCACATAAATAACCTACATTAGATAAAATACCATCATAAAATCTTTTAAACATATCGTATTCTTCTTCTTGAGTTATTAATACTTCAGATAATAAATAACTATATTTCTTTATTGATTCACTTAATAAATCTTTATTTATTTTATTCATGTCAATTAATTCTAAAAACTTAGGTGTAATATGCCAATCTCCTGTTGTAGGTGTAACAATTACATTACCAAAATCTAGAATTAAATATTTATAATTCATAATTACCTCTTTATTATTGTAACATGATTATTCTTTAATTAACAACGACAAGACAACATATAAACAATCATTTTATAAAAAAAATACCTCTCGGTATTTTATAATTCTATTTCATAATAATTACTTTTAAGATTAAGTTTCCATTCATCACTTAATTCAATCTCTTCATTATCATGACGATAAAGTTTACCACCATTATTAATTATGGTTTTATTAGAACCAAAATTATTATCATAACAACCTAATATTACTTTTTTCATTCCCTTTTCTTTGCAAATTGAAAGGGCATAAGAAAGCATCTTTGTGGCATAACCTTTTCTTCTTTCACTAGGTCTAACTCCATAGCCAATATCGCCATATTTCTCTCTTAATTCATTTGTTAAATCAAATCTTATATTTAATAAACCAATTAGCTTAGTATTATCAAAAACTAAATATAAATAATATCTTCCCCAATCATCATCACTAGAATTAACATTGCGATTAATTTTATCTACCCATTCTTTATAATTCATTTTTGTTAGATTGTTACTAGCGCTAATACCACGTTCATTATTTTCATAATGTTCTATAACATAATCTTTTAATAATTCGTAATCATCATAAGTTGGTAAACGATATTCCATATTATCACCTCTTATATAAATTATTCTTCATCATCTATTTCTTCTATTTTTATTAAATTCTCTTCTATGATTAATGAATAAACAAAATCTTTGAATTCATTAAATATCTTTTGTTCTTCTTGATCCATTAAAACATCAAAAGATATTCTAAACATACAATTATTGTATGCAATAACTAGAGCTTGAGATGGTGTATCTGTCTTAAAAGATAATTTATCTTTAGGTAAATAACTCCAAGCTGGTAAATTATATTCTTTAATCATTTCTTTTACTTTTTCAATATCTTCCACAAATAAAGAATATTCTTTTTTTATTGTAGGTCCACTACCAGATAACATATCTGATTTCATTATTATATTATTATGAAAATCAATTGTTACATCATGACTTCCACCAACCATACCACCATAAGTAGTAAAAGACAGCATAAATAAATCTTCATCAGGAATTACTATTTTCTTTTTTAATTCTTCTAAAGGAATAAAATTTCTATTTAACATACTATCACCTATATTTAATTTTATCATAAAAAAAGACTATAATAGTCTTTTTTTACCATAAACTTACACGTTCTTCTTTTGGAACGTACATTTTGTCTCCTTCTTTTATATCATATATTTCATAGAATTTATCAGTTGATGATAAAACACCATTAATACGAATTTTTGATGGAGCATGTTCATCACCTAGAATTAAAGATTCAGCAATTTCTTTATTCATCTTCTCAGCATCAGCACTAGCATATGCTTCAAACATATTTTTAAAATCTTCTTTCGTAGCACCCTTAGATTCAGCAATAGCAACTATTACTTTCATTCCACCTAAGTCAGCAATGTTTTCTCCTAAAGTTTTTTCTCCATTTATCTTAAATCCCATATATTCATATTTTGCATAATAATCTATTATTTTTTGAGAAAGTTTTTTATAGTTTGCTCTATCTTCTTCAGTCCACCATTCTTTTACTTGTCCATTTACATCAAATTTTGAACCAGAACTATCAAACGCATGTGATATTTCATGACCAACTGTATGACCAAGAATTCCTAATATTCTATAATAGTCTGTTTCATTTTCATACACTTCTTTGTATCCGGCAAGGAAATTAATAGAATTATTTAATGAATTATAGTAAGCATTTACTTCTAACGTACTAAGTTTTTGATCTTCTACTTTTTTATTATATTCTTTTCTAAGAGTATCATATGCAAATCTGTTATTACCAATGACATTTGATATCATTGTTCCACCTTCAGCTTTTGAAACAACTTTATACTCTTCTTCTTTTTCTTTTATAACATCTTGATAGCCAACATTAACTTTCATATTATCCAATTTAAATAATGCTTCTTTTCTAGTTTCATCACTTAGCCAATCACATTCGTTAATTAGTTTTTTATATTCATTAATTACATCTTGGACAATTTCTCTAATTAATTTTTTGTCTTCTTCTGTAAAATATTTAGCTTCATATCTCTTTTGAACTTCATCATCAATATAAGATGATTTAATTTTTAAAATATCATCTTCTCTCGCTTTTTCAATCGTTTTTGAAGTATTATTCATTTTATTGCTCAATTCAAGATTATATTTTTCTCCAGCTTCAGTAACTGTATAAAAATTAGAAAGTATTTGAAGTTTTGTCATTTCTTTAATAACAGATAAATGTTCTGGATAATATTCATCAAATGCCTTTAAAGAATCTAAATCAATAACAACATATTTTTCTAAATCATCTAGTTTAAGACCTTTTAGGAATTCTTCAACTGGAATGTTCTTTAATTCTTTCTTTAATTCTTCTAAAGTATTTGTTTTTCTCATTATCTCTACTTGTTTTTCAAAATCATTAATGTCTTCTACTTTAATTGACTTACTATACATATATTCATTGTATTCATCCATTTGTTTAGAAAGTTCTTCTACTTTAGCATCATCATGACCTAATTCTTTTAATAATTTCTTTCTAAACTCAATAAAATATTCTTTATATCTTGCATATTTGCTATTTCCATATATTGCTAATGGAAGTAAATCCCCATTATGTTGATCAATTACAAATACCTTTTTCGTAGTATCATCTATATCTACTGACACTGAACCATTTATGACAGGTTTAATATTTAAATCTCTATTTAAAACAAGTGATACTTTGTTAAATTCCTCTACTGTTTTTGCATTATCTATCATGTCCATATATTTTTGAAGTTCGCTATATCCATTTTTATTTCTTGTTTCATAATCATTGTATAATTCTAGTTCTTTTTCCATGTCTTCATTTTTATAGTTTGGATCACTAAGTATTTCATCGATTATTTCTTTTTTTCGATTTTCAATGTCTTTACCAGCAGCTATATATCTATTCCACGCACCTTTTTCAGGATCTATTTTTGCATTCTGTAATGTTTCATAATTGATGTAATCATAAAAGTCATCCTTTAGATTTGGTCTAGATGCTGTTTCTTTCTCTCCACCATTGTTGTTATCTGTTTTTTTGAAATATAAAAATACTCCTGTTCCTATTAATGCTAAACCAACTATTAATAGTATTAAATAGAGTGTTTTCTTATTCTTCTTTTTTTCTTCCATCATTCTCTCCTCTTTATTCTTATATTTTAAATATAAAGCAATTAACGCGTTGTGTAAACACTTTACATCATACGAAAAGTAAATTTACATTTTTTTACAAACAAAAAAAAACTCTTTCGAGTTTTTTCAGTTTTCTTTCTTAATTTCATTCATATATTGATATGTTTTATGCAAATTACTAACTGTTAAATCTTGATACTCTGTATAGTTCCATTCAAAAACCAAATATTTATCTTTAACATAGAATTTCAAAGCATCTTTTACATTATCTGGTTCAAGAGCTTTATATGCGTATTCTGCTAATTCATTAGTTTCATAATCAACATATGTATGATAGGCAATTATTTCATCATCTTCATAATAGAAGACATGAGTAGTATTATCATTTTGAAAAACATATTTAGTATCATCAGAATATAAACCTAAATCATTAGTCTTATCATCATTACCAGTATAACTTGATTTATTGTTATTTGTTGTTTCTACACAACCAGTTAAACTAATCATTAAAACGCTAATTAATAAGATACTTAATATTTTTTTCATATGACCTCCTTATTTAACAATGCTATATCTCTTGTTACCTAACACTAACCATTGACATTCAAATTCAATAGAATATTTTTTACCATCTTTGGTATTAAAATTATAAACTGTTGTATTATCTTCACAAGCTCTTTTGGTTTCTTCACCAATCTTTGTTTTACTTAAATTATTAAATATTCTATTTATTTCTTCAGTATCTGTAATAGTTTCTCTTTGATCTCCACCTTCTGTATATTTAACTATCTCAAGAGAAACTACATCTTCTACTTTTAAATCTTTATATTCATCTAATTCTATTAACAATCTTGTTTTCATTGTTGGTGGTGTTAGAACTTCCTCTTCTTTTTTACAGCCAACTAATAATATAGTTACCATAAATATACATATTAACAATTTCTTCATATCATCACCTATTTTTTATTTTTCTTCTTTTTCTTTTTACCAAATGATATTCCACCAATATTAATATTTATACCATTTTCTATGGTACCTTTTAATGTTTTTCTTGTATCAAAACCAAGGATATCATCAACAGTATTAAAAGCTCCTTTAACTTTATCTACTCCTCTTTGTGAAAGTGATTTTGCTGTTAAAGCATCCATTATTTTAGTTACAAAAACTTTAGCTTTTAATATATCTTCAAAAGTAATTGTGTAGTCTTTATTAACTGATTGAATAGAAACATTAGATCCTTTTTGATTAACTAAATAATTACCATTAAATTGTTTAATGTTTTCAAGTATTAATTGATCAACTAATATAACATTCTTTTCGCTTTTAATAAAACCTGTTTTAACTTTTTCTTCTTTTTCCAAAACTATTTTTTTAGATGTTAAAGTAAGATTTTCTGTTTCATCATTACAATACACATACCCTTGAAATAATATTACTTCATCATCAGCTATTTCAAATGTTCTCATTTATTCCTCCTAAATATTAAATGTTTATTACGCGAACTATAAATATTTTTTTAATTCGTTTTCAAATTCATTTTTATATTCATTTAGTTTTTCTTCTGTTTTAGCCTCAAATCGCATTGTAATGTTAGGTCCAGTATTACTTGCACGAACAAGAGCAAAGCCATCATCAAATTTAGCTTTAACACCATCGATTGTAACAATGTTATAACCTTTATCTTCACAATAAGTTTTCATTTTAGCAACAATATCAAATTTTACTTCATCAGATACTTTAACTTTAAGTTCTGGTGTTGAATAATACTTAGATAAATTATCAAGATAACTACTTAATGGTTTATCACTATTAGAGATCATTTCAATTAATCGCATACCAGCATAAATACCATCATCGTATCCTGGCCATTTGTCTCTAAAATATACATGTCCTGATAGTTCACCAGAAAGTGGATAATCACCACGAGCAGATTCTGCTCTTGTGTATGAATTACCAGTTCTATACTCTACTGGTTTAACACCAATCTTAATTAATTCATCTTCAAGTGTTTTAGAACATTTAACATCATATAAACAAGCTTTATTTTCAACTTTATCACATAGATAATCCCACATAACAGCAAGGAATTTATCCATTACAATAAATGTCCCTTTTTCATCTACAAAGCCAACACGGTCAGCATCACCATCATAACCTACACCAACATCAGCTCCAAGTTCAACTACTTTCTTCTTTAATACTTCAAGATTTTCTTCAACACATGGATCTGGATGATGATTAGGGAAACTACCATCTGATATATCAAATAATGGATATGCTTCAATTTTATCTTCTAAACGTTTAAAAATATCACCAGCAATAACACTTCCTGTACCATTTCCACAATCATAAACAGCTTTTATTTTTCTACCGAAATTTAATTTACTAATTACTAAATCAATATAAGCTTCTCTTATATCAACTTCTTCAATTGAACCAGTACCATTTTCATAATCTTGTTTTGAAATAATATCATATATTTCAGTAACAGCTGGTCCATATGCATTATGAATACCATTATAAGAAAATTTAAATCCATTATATTCTTTTGGATTATGACTAGCTGTTATCATCATACTAGAATTACATCCAGTGTAGTTTGCAGCAAAATAACACATTGGTGTAGTAGCAAGTCCTATTCTTAATACTTTAATACCAGTATCAACAAGTCCTTTTACTAAATTACTTTCCAATGCTTCACTTGATAATCTATTATCATAAGCAACAACCGTAGTAGATATATTTTGTCTTACTAATTTAGTACCAAAAGCGCGACCTATGTGATAAGCTAGTTCATCACTTAATTCTGTACCATATACTCCCCTAATATCATATTCTCTAAAAATATTTTTCAATAATTCCATAATATCCTCACTAACTTAATCTTAACATAATAAAAAAAAAGAATCATTATATTTGATTCTTTTTTTCACTTATTTTATAACTTTTTTATGATAACATTTAGTATTACATTTAGGACATCTCATATATCTACTTCTTCCCATATGAGGTGCAAAGAATACTGTCCAATATTCTGGTACATATTTATGTCCACAGTTTTTACATTCATAGTAACCAGCAACTTGTTCAATTTTAAGTGCATAGAACATAGCAATTAAGAAAATAATTACACTACCTGCGATGATTATTATTCTTAAATATGTTTTCATTTCAACATAACTTGATAC
>JAEEGL013262361.1_pt1 | contig 12869 bp, 10 predicted proteins | sample 9134231 | NCBI WGS metagenome assembly JAEEGL01 (sample SAMN16246548, study PRJNA631951) | gut metagenome | biome: gut microbiome; feature: rumen; material: fiber-attached | host: Bos | place: Iran: Karaj | collected 2018-10
GCACCAATCAGGTATGCTTTGCCAGCGGGGATAGTACCCTCAGCCTTGTAGAAGCCTACGACACCATCCTTCTGAGCCAATACATACTGGCTGCCGTCAGCCTCAATGGGTCCTGCTGAACCCTTCAGGTCGTTCTCGCCCACAGAAGGAGCATCTGTAGTATATTCAAACTTATAAGTGCCTTCCGCACCTTTCAGAATAACGGCAGTTCCGGCTGGAATCTGGCCTGTCACTTCTGTCAGGATCAAACGGCTACCATCAATTTCTCCTGTAAAGGCTTGCACGCCTTCGGGAATCTCCACGTCCTTTTCGGGAATAAATAGCGTGGCATATCCGGGGGAAGCGATGCTGACTTCTACAAATTCATCAGCAAATAGTCCAAAGTCAAACTCCGACATTTGCATACAGGTTCCACCAAGGATTTCCGTGACTTCAATCTTGAAATAGCTATAAGCCTCTTTCAAGTCTTCGCTAAGGCCAAATTTTACAGAGGCAAGGCTGGCTGCTGGAATCTGGTCGAGCCCGATGTCCTGTTTCTCATCAATCAGTATCCAGTCTTCAGCATCCTTGGTGGCCTGCTCGTCGCTGGCGAAGTTGGCTGCATAGATTTTCCATGCTTTCCAATTCCGCTCATACCATGTGTACAATCCTGTATCATCTCCTGTAGTTACTGCATAATTAACGGGCAGAATGGGATTTGAGGATTTGAAAACTATCCACCAGCCGTTATCATATCCTTCGTGGTCGGTAGCGGAACACCACTTCGTAAAGATGTCGTTATCCACAAGGCTGGAATAAGCAAATCCTTCACCCCAAGCAGATTTCGTACCGTCTAAGGCCGTGTATGATGCCTTCTCGCGTAATTTTAACTCTGACATTTGCATACAGGTTCCACCAAGGATTTCCGAGACTTCTACCTTGAAATAGCTATACGCTTCTGTCACTTCCTGACTGAGTTTGAATCTCGCTGTTGCAAAACTGGCTGCAGGAATCCGATCCGTTCCAATATTACTTTTCTCGTCTATTAACACCCAACCGTCTGCGCTCTTTTGCGCCTCTTCATCGCTGGCAAAGTTGGCTGCATAGATTTTCCAGGCTTTCCAATTCCGTTCGGGCCATGTCGCTGTATCATCTCCTGTAGTCAATTCATAATAATAAGGTGTGATAGGAGCTGAGGACTTAAATACCACCCACCAGCCGTTATCATATCCTTCGTGGTCAGTAGCGGAACACCACTTCGTATAGATGTCGTTATCCACAAGGCTGGAATAAGCAAATCCATCACCCCAAGCGGATTTCGTACCGTCTAAAGCCGTAAATATAATTTCTCCGGATGATTCAATAGGTTCCACAAAAATGAAATCGGCCATTTGGTGTAGAATGCTTCCGTCAGGCTGCGGTGAATAACATTCATTCACGTAAATCATAAAGTACTCAAAGGCCTCTGTATTGCTTTCGCTCATATCGAATGTGATGCGATTAAAACTTATATTTGGAATCACATCGTTTCCGATATTTTGTTTGTCGTCCAGTAACACCCATTCCGAAGCATCCTTCAGGGCACTGTCGTCGCTGGTAAAGTTGGCGCCATAGATTTTCCACGTTTTCCAGTTGCGTTCAGGATATGAAAGAGCATCATCTCCGGTAGTAATGGTGTAAGAGGTGGGGCAGAAGGCTTCCGAGGTCTTGAAAATGACCCACCAGCCGTTGTCGTACCCCTCGTGAGTGATGGCCGAGCACCACTTGGTATCTCTGTTGCCATCTAACAACATGGCATAGCCGCAGCCGTCAAAGCCGGAACTGCCGCTCAACGGTGTGTATGCCAACTTCGCCAAAGCGCTTTGGCTGAACATCATCATCGCACATGCGAAGATGATAAAAGCATAGAAATGCCTTCCATTTACGTTTTTCTTTTTCATACTCATTTGTTTTTTAGATGTTATTAAAATGTTTATTGAAATGTTTATTGAAATGTATTACCATATATCTTCGCTTTTTTCAGGATTGTCAAACACTTCTTTTGGGCATAGCTCAAAGTAGTCCAGATGCAGACACCTTGTTGGAGAGTCTATGACAGACTTCATACGCAAATAGTATGTTTTGTCTGGTTCCATATACTGGCGTGTGATAATCCGCCTGAAGTAAAAGGATTCGTTACGATTTGACGAGTTAGAGGCACCATTTCGGCAATATGATTTACAACCTTTCATAAAACCATTGTAACGAAGTTGTTTTTCTACTTCTGCATTATAGTCCCAATCCTCCGTATCATCCTCATATCCATTTTCTACTGATGTGATTGGGATAGTCATATCTATAGGGATACCCGTCACCCATTGGTGATCCATATCCGTCCCGATATAGAACTGGACAATGCTCCAAATAGTAGAAGAATTCAACCCGTATCGAAGTTCATATACGCCTTTGCGAGCTACAGGTGGCAGGACGATAGTAACATCATAAATACCTTGAATGCCCACCTGGTCTTCCTGCATGTTGCCAAGTCCATGTTTATAATAAGTCGCATACATGAAATTGCCGTCCTCGTTCATCCACAGATTATCAAAGTAGCGATAGACTTTTGGATTAGGAACTAGTACGAACATGTCTCGGTCTTCAAGGGATGCCTTAATGCGGAAATCATTGTTTCGGGCTTCTGGGAAAAGGCTCATGATGTCAAAGCGGAGTCGTTGCTTCTGGAAGTTGTTGCGCACATCGTCTGTATAGGCTAATGGTGCATCGATAGGATAGATGATACCGTTGATAATATCGCTCAATACGGCATGGTCATCATCAGTCCCTATCCGGCATCCCACTTTGTCGGGGTCGCAGGAGACTTCCTGGTAGGAGCCGTTGGGACGGTCATCGAGGTTAGGGAATCGGTTCAAGAAGACCCCCTTGGTGGCCCTGCTTTGGTAAGTCTTGATTAGTCTGCGTTCTCCCAGAGTGGTGTAGAGTTCATAGATGGGAATGCCCAAGGCGATGGGGTTGCTGAGGGAATAGCCATACTCATTGGCATGAACTACCAGTTTGTCCTTGGGCAGGCGATAGGGGGTGATGTGATAGGTGGTCCACTGGTAGAGCAGGTTCTGTGCCGAGCTGTAGTTATTGTCCTGAACAAACTGGTCATCATCGGCATACTGATGGTGGTCATAGACCCACTGCTGCAACTTCGCAAGAAGATCGGCTGCTTCCGGGTCGAGTCCCTCAGCCCGCCAAAAGTCATCGGTCTCAGCAAATACGGTAAAGCCGTACTTGCGATGTTCGGGGGTGTAGTGTACAATACCATTTATCTTATTGACATAATCCTCCACCTGTCCCTGCTTGTACATTCTTTCATACACCTCATCACGGTAGGCGCGAAGGGTGTCGAACAAGCCTGTGGCCTCTATGGCGCGGGCCAAGACTAAATAGGGACCTTCACGGCGGCTGATGATGTCCGTCAGAAAGTCGGCCATGGTCACCTCCCGTGGGGCGATCACCCGTTCCATCTGATGGACGATGCCGTTGAGGACATAGATGTCGCGGTTGCGGAGATTGATGGGGCAAAGCTGATTGATGAAGATGGAATCTGGATTGGAACCGTAGTTGACGGTAAGCTTGCGGTCGTTCATATTGGACAGGGCAAACTCATCGCCGTCATCAATAGGGAAGGTGCTTGTCTCATACGCTTCGTTCTGGTCTCCACAGTCGATAATACTATTGAGGACAATAACGCGCCGGATGCTGTCGAGTTTGGCGCTGTCTGTGAAAGCTTCCCAGGAGGGGGCGGTAAGGAATTTCTCCTTTATGGCAAGGGAATCCAGATATTCCTGAATGGCCTGATTGGAGGGTGCAAAGACGGTGTATCTGCCGCGAGCTGTGAGCAGCTGCCCCACGGTGGTTTCGCTAACCTCACTCACATGAACCTTGTACAAAAGATCAACGTATGTGCCGTATGTGTCAGGGAACTTCTGCAAATAGCTGACGGCCGTGTTCTGGGTAAATACGTAGCGCGCAGAGGTATCGACATTCTCTGTGCAGGAGACAAAAGAGAAAAGAATTATTATAATACGAATGTACCTCATTATGGTTAAATCTGTTATCTCTCTATCATCAGTGTTTCCTCATCTGTCTATCCTCACAGCCAGCACACCCTTGGGTGGAATGGTGAAAGAGGAGGAAGGTGTGTTCCCTATGCCAAAAGCATCGCAACGATATGCTGTGACGCCCTCACGGAGCTGGAAAGCTACGTTTTGGGACTCCTGCGAGAGGGAGCGCAGGAAGACAATCATGGACTTGCCACCTTTTAATGGACGAATGCAGGAGACGGCCACAGAGGAACCAGCGGAGAGGGAGAAGGGCAACTGACAGGCGTAGTCGTCAGCCACGGGACAGGCAATCAGTCCACGGCAGACGGACTGCGCAAAACGGTTGGAAGCGCTTTCGTCTGCTTCTCCTTTGGACGGAAGTATTGCGTAGCGACAAGTAAGTTGCTCGCCCTGGGAGAGACGGAAGTTGGTATGCCAATGGTTGTTGAGCACCCACGACCAGATGGTGGGCACATTGGGGTTGGAGGTGAGCCAATTGCCGCTGCTACCAATGATATTTGCCGTCATGTTGCCCACCTCGAAGAGGGGTGCATTGAGCGAGCAGAGGGTTACATTGGCGGTGCTGTCCGATACGTTCACCCATCGCTGCATACACATCCAGTTGCGGTTGCCCTCGGGCCATTGGTCTTGTTCCAGTTGCATCGCTCCCCAAGGCACATCAGCTATCAGCCGAGTGTCCTGTCCCATGTGGAAGGAGAAGCCGAAATGTATGCCTTCCTTTGTCGTGGTGGCGATCTTGTCCACTGTATTCTCAAGATAGACGGCGGGGTCATCAGCCAGAATGGTTACCTTGCGGGTGAGGGAATGACATCCGTCGGCCGAGGATGAAACGAGGAGCGTCTTTTGCAGCGGACCGTATTCGGCCCAGATGATTTTCACATCGTAGGCCGAAGTGGCGTATGTGGGTGACTGGCTTCCAAGCAGGTAGCGATAGCTGTTGGCATCCACATTGCTTTTCTGATTGATGAATTCCCTGTCATCGCGCACCAGACTGATGAGGTTGCCAGTGTGTGGGTCAATGCAGATGTGTATAAGCCCATTGCCGATGGTGTCTGAGATACAAGGCTGTGCCAGTTTTTCCTTCTTGTGCTTGACGGTTTTCAACAGGTAGAGGTGTGATGAGAGCGGCTGCAGATTCTCAGCGCGGAAGATCAGGCTGCCATCTGAAAGTATCTGGCTGAGCATGGTTTTGCCCGTCTCGCTGTCTATCACCGTATTGACCCCGTGATGGACTTCCGATGAGAGATGTACCAAGCCGCTGCGCGCAAATGCCTCGGTATTGAATACGGCAATGGTGGAACTTCCTTCCTTGGTAATCGGATTCAGTACACGGGCCATGAGGTCTTGCTGCAGGCTATCAGTACGATGAAAATAGCCGAACTTTACACCCAGTATCTCATCAGAAATAGGCTGGTTGGGATAGATGTAGGCCCATGTGTGTTCCGTACCCAACAGAGCATAGCGCCATGCCTCGAATATCTCTGAATCAGGCAATGGCGAATTCATCATGCAACTGAGAATCTCGGCCTGCATGAGCCGTTCTTTTACTTCCCGATGATGCCCAGTTTGGTATGCGCTGGTGCCCAGGCCATCCGTCCAATACTCGGTATAGTCGCCAGAGATGGTAGGTATTTGGTCGGCATAACGCTCGTAAGCGGCAACTATCTCCGATGAGTTGCTGATTCTCAGGTGAGGGAAGGCATATTCCTCGTTCCAACTCCTGACAGCCTCGGGAAGGTCGGCATCGATGGGGACATTGTCGGACATACACCAGGGCTGCGGATAGATGTCATAGATGTAGGCCGGATTGTTCTCGAGCATGGGCAGATTGCTATCCAATGTGCCATCCAGAAAAATGGCTCGCGGATTCGCTGTGCGCACAATCTTGGGGAGGAGGGTGGTATCTTTGAGTCCAAGGTTATCAAAGAACCAAGGCTCCCGTTTGGGTGCTGCTGCCCAGCAATATGGGCCACCTTGGATGAAGAGTACTTTCGTCTTACCATCTGGTGCGAGCCAATACATCGGTCGAAAGTCCAGATTGCGAGCACGTCCCACACGGTCGGCAGCATTGGGCAGGGATAGGATATAGCGAACGCCTGTAAGCTGAGAAATGGCAGGAATACCCCATGTGAATCCAGGGATGTCGGTCTGTACCATCGTATGGGTGGAGCGACCTGTCATCTCATCAATACGGTGGGCTGCGGAATAAAGCTCCACAAGTTCGGGTTCATGCGCAGCAGTGGTATTGGTGTTCAGATAGGACATATCCACAGATATGCTCCCCTGACGAATAGCCTCCAAGGCACGCTCACGCTTCCCGGATGATGCGGTGTTCAGATAGCGCTCCATGGGCCATGCCACTTCTGTGTTCCATCGGAAGCGGGCATCATCGGGATAATCTTTCGTCTTCTCAGCCAATTCTATGGCTTGTTCAATGTTCTGGCGATGGATGAATTCCACCACGTCCTGAGTCTGTGTATAGCCGATATCTACATGCGAATGGTGGTAGATGAGTACATTCCAGTGCCTCATTTTGTTCACGGTCAGCGTCTTCTTACAGATGGTTTTCTTCCCATCAAGAAATCTTACAGTCAGAGTATCATTCTGCGTCACTCCGATGGGGTCTGGGAGAAGCATTTCATATTGGCCTGCCTCCAAACTTTTTAAGGGAGCCGTTTGCCATTGGCCTAAATAGCAGACAGAAACCGAGGTGAGGGTCTGGTCGGTGGACAATTTCACCTGCCTACCCGTCTTATTGCCATCGTAATACTTATAACGATTGGTCACATTCATTACAACATCGCTTTCGGCATAGGCTGGAGAAAGCCCATAGAAACAAAGCGACACGGTGAATAAAAGAAAATCGAAGCCTTTTCTCATACAAGTTATTATTTTGCGATTACTGTCAACCCTCGTGAATAGAAAGGGACATATATCCTTCACCATTACAGGATGAAATTCTTATCTTACTCATTCTTATCTCTCAATCATCAGTGTCTCAATGAATCACCTCGTCTTTCCGCTCGGGATGCTCCTCCAGAAACTCCATCAGGTTGAGTGTCTGTTCCATCTCGAAAGTAATGTCGGGGTCGGTTTTCATCATTTCGAGGGCTGGAATGATGATATTGTCAATGCGGTCTTTTCGACAGGCCTCGGGCGTGTCCATCCAGGCAATGTCCTGATGTGATGCCTGCAAAATATGGATTTCACCCTTCTGGAAAAAACCCCAGTTATCGGAAATGGGGGCGGTGACACTGAAAGAACTCTTCACCTTTCCGACAGAAAGGCAGCTGAGGATATTCTGTCCGCCTACCATAGGAAACCAGGCCAGGAGGCTGTCTGGCCGCGAAGTGGTCTGGATGGACAGTGGCTCTCCGTCTAAAGTGAGGGTGTTCTTAGAGTCGGCTTCCCCGGAAAGGACGATGGACGTGAGAACACGAAGCTGTCCCTCCCGTTGCTCATAAGTCAAAGGAGAAACTAATGAGGTACGCAGTATCTGCTGTGCATTAATTTGAAGCTGCGCAACAGCGAGAAGAATGGAAATAGTGAAAATACGGGTCATATTCCAATCATTTCCATCAGTTTCTTTACTTTGGCGCAGTCATCGGTTGTAAAAGGTCTGTACGCCACATCATTGAGGTGGGTGTTGTCTTTCTCGATAATGAGGAGGAGGGTATCGGGAGCCATGGCGATATTGTGCCAAACGCCTTGCGGTACATCGTACATAATGAAGGGCTTCATGTTCAAGGCCTCGAAGACGGGATGCCCTGTCTCATAGTCTGCCTCTAACAGGACGGCTGTACCCTGAAGAAGGATGAAGAGCTCGTCAGTCTGATTGTGGACCTCCATATTCTCAAGGTCATCAAGATGATGCTTCTCGCAGGTGGTCAGGTAGGCTACCTGCCAACCCTCATGGATAGAAAGGGGCATATACCCTTCACCATTACAGGATGACATTCTTATCTTACTCATCACAATAAATATTTGACATTTAGCATTTCAAAAGTTGTTTGGCTACCGCTACTGCCTCGTTAGCATTCTCGGAATAGGCATCAGCTCCTATCTGCTTCGCGAAATTAGAAGTGACGGGTGCTCCACCGACCATCACCTTGACTTTATCGCGGATGCCTGCCTCATGCAGAGCCTCGATGACTTTCTGCATGTTGACCATAGTGGTGGTGAGCAATGCCGACAGACAGAGGATGTCAGCATTGTGCTCTATGACAGCTGCGGTGAAACGTTCTGCCGGTACATTCACCCCAAGATTGATGACCTCGAAGCCACAACCCTCAAGCATAGAGGCCACGAGATTCTTGCCTATGTCATGAAGGTCACCATAAACTGTTCCGATAACGACTCGGCCCAAAGTGTAGGATTGGCCGTTCTGCATGGTGGGCTTGACAAGTTCAAGAGCGCCTTTCATCGCTCTGGCTGCCATCAGCAATTCGGGAACAAAGGCTTGCCCCTGTTCGAAACGAAGACCTATTTCCTGCATGGCAGGAATCATCTGGTCGGAAATAAGACTGTGCGCATCCTCCTGACAGGAAAGCGACTGACGGGTTGCTTCGACAGCTTCTTCCAAACGCCCCGACACAATGGCTTTGAAAAGTGGACTCTCCTGATTCATTTCTGACTTTCTCTTAATTTCATTACTTCTTCATAACTGCCGTATTTTCTGCCAGCAGCGACAAAAGCCTTCATGTTGGCATCCGGCGTATTGCGCCCCATGGCACAGCCGGAACTGATGAAGAGATTACGGCCACATGTCTTCTGAACGACTTGCCGCACCGCCTCGTCAACTTCCTGTGGCGACCCAAAAACCAAAGGATCGCTGGGATTGACATTGCCCATGAGAACCGTATCCTTGGGAGTGACTTTACGAGCATAATCCATATCCAATTTCCAATCCACTTCTAAAATTCGGGCACCCGTATGGCCCATATCAGAAATAATCCCTGTGCTATCTCCACAAATATGGATGGAGAACGGAATACCGTAAGCCTGAACTTCCTCTGTGAGTTTCTTCTCCGGTTCGTATGCAAATTCCTTGTACATTTGGGGAGATATGAGATTTGGACCTGCCAGGGAATCGCCTATTGATGTGGCATGAGCCCCTACATCCTTCTGGGCCTTGGCAAAGGCAAGACTTACCTGTCGGCAGTATTCCAGCACATCGTCAATGAGTTTCTTATCCTCCATCATCAGGTCCATCATGAATTGGGTGGTGCCGCGTAGCAGACACGCTATACTGAATGGCCCCTGGTCTGCACGACCCATGATGAAGACATGGTCGCCAATTTTCTCATTAAGGATACGCGTCGCTTCAAGCCACTCATTCAACCGACCGGCGGAATAGATATCAGGAACCTTCATGTCATAGACCTGCCGTAAATCCTGAAGCAAAGGGACGCTCTCGTCCACGATAGCGGGTTCGTCGTCACGGAATATCACTTTAGCACCAATGGCTTCGGAAATGGAAGCATCGTCGAAGTCAATGACACAACCATCATAGCCGTACTTCTCCTGGGATATGAGGTGACATTCTGCCATCCTTCTGCCGGAATGATTTACATCAGAGATTTTGAAACCTGCTGTTTCAACGGCATACATAAAACTCTGAGGTATAATGGGCAGATAGTCGGGCAATTTGCCTGACAAAACTGCTTGGCAGCGTTCCAATGGGGTCATTTCTTTCATATCAATGTTATTTGTCGTTGTCTCTTCGTTTACCATTAACACAATACTTAACCGGTTAAGCGTATGCAAATTTATGAAATTGTATTTTATCCACCATCATATTTGGTCTTAAATTATGTTAAAAGACAAATAATCATGGGAAATTATTTAAAAAACGACAATTGCACCATTCTGAACCTGATTGTGCAGGAATAAGATGCTAATACAGCAATTTAAATGTGCTTAGTGGCCTATGATAGACAAATAATCGTCGAAAAACTTGCACGTGTCATAAATTTACTGTATTTTTGCGACAGTTTTAACATTTAAAGGTTATGATGACGAACAAAGTCTCCACGGAAATCGCTAGAATGACACCCGGAAAAGTATTCTTCCCTTCTGACTTGGCTAAGGTGGGTACAAAATCCGCTTATGTGTTAAAGGTGCTGGAGAGGGAAGTCAAAGCTGGCACTATCCTTAGGCTGGCACAAGGGGTATATTATTATCCTAAGAAAGATGACAAGTACGGAATAGGCGTGATATACCCTTCCTACGAAGAAGTTGCAGAAAGAATTGCCGAGAGGGACAAGGTAACCATTGTTCCAACTGGTGCATACGCCTTAAACAAGTTGGGTCTCTCAACACAAGTCCCCATGAATCTCGTATATATGACAGACGGCACATCAAAGACTATCAAGATGGGCAACGGCTACACCATTAAGTTCGTACACACTGCACAGAAGAATTTGGCCTACAAAAACAGACTGTTGCAAATGCTGGTCTTTGCCCTAAAGGATATCGGTAAGAATAATCTCACCGAGGAGCAGAAGGCAAGGGTCAAGATACTTTTACAGAACGCTCCGCTGGAACAGCTCAGTGACGATTTGGGACTGATGCCAGCATGGATAAAAGACTTTATATTGAAACTGTATGAACAACAAATATTTTGAAATAGACGATGAAGGAAAGAAACTCTTCATCACACAAACAGCACTAAGAACCAACCTTCTCGCCGCAGTGGTCGAAAAGGACCTGTGGGTGACAATTGTGCTGCAACTCGTGTTTAAGATGCCGTTTGCAGACAGGATAATCTTCAAGGGTGGATCCAGTCTTTCTAAGATCTGGGACTTGATAGGTCGTATGTCTGAGGATATCGATCTTGCCTACGATAGCAACTTCGGCATCTTTGAAGGGGATGAGCCGACGGTCAAGCAGATAAAGAAATTGAGAAAGCAATCCTCTCTTTTCGTACAGAACGAGTTTTGTGAAACATTGAAGACAACCATTGCCGATGCAGGACTTGATGAATGGTGTACAGTACAAGCACAGCCTAACGGTACTGGCAACGAAACCTATCCAGAACCACGACAGCTATATATCAGTTACAAATCCTTATTCAAAGATGAATTCACAGACACGAGTTCTACGTACATAAAGCCTATTGTCATGCTTGAGGTCAGTTCCAGGTCTCTTATTGAGCCAACAGGCAAGGCAAAAGTAAAAAGCATGATTGCAAAAGAGTTTGCCGACATCGATACCGACATAGCTGACTCTGAAATCCGAACTGCTTTGCCCGAGAAAACCTTCCTTGAAAAAGTGTTCCTCCTGCATGAAATATTCGTGACGGGCAGATGCCAGAGGGCAGAGCGGAAATCTCGCCACCTGTACGACATAGAGCGAATGATGGACAAAGACTTCGCCATCCGAGCCGTCAAGGATGATACCCTTTGGAACAGTATCAACCGCCATCGAGCTCGCTTTTCCTCTATCCATGGTGTTGACTATACGAAGGATTTGAGAAAGGAAATCAGGCTCACACCGCCAGATGAGGCCACGCCCTTTTGGGAGGAGGACTACAAGTATATGCGAGAACACATGATATACGATGGGACGGCACTCTCTTTTGCCGACCTCATGGTTCGTATGCACGAACTGGAAAATCGTTTTCACAACTGACACATAAAATATATTTACCTTTGCAATCGATTTGTTATCTAATAGAGTTACTGACAATTTGACCTATTTAGGCGATACAATAACAACAAACCCATGAGAACCTCACTGAAAGATATTGCAGAACGATTGAACGTTTCCAAAACCACCGTTTCTTGGACCCTTTCCGGCCAGGGTGATAAAAGACATATTGGACGAGACACCCAGCAGAAGATAATAAAATGTGCGAAAGAAATGCGTTATCAGCCCAACTTCATGGCAAAAGGACTGAATACGGGACAGACGGGAATAATAGGGCTCATCATCCCCGACATTACGGACTCATTCTATTCTTCAATTGCCCAACAAATGGAATTGGAAGCTGAAGAGATGGGATATTCCCTGATGATCTGTAATTCTGAGGCCAGCCAGGAGCGTGAGGACAGGCTACTAACGACTTTCCACTCGAAGCAAATAGACGGCATTATCATAGCCTCCGTGGAAAGGTCGGACAGCAAAATCAAGGAACTCTTTGAAGATACTTTCCCCATTGTGACATTTGACCGATTATTGCCAGGCACTCCCTACAATTCCATTATGATAGACAATATCGAGGCAAGCCGTCATGTCATATCCGACATGATTGCACATGGAGCCAAAAGGATTGCTTTCATTACGACCAATTCACACTTGCAGGAAATGCAGGACCGTTACAAGGGATATGTGAAAGCACTTACGGAAGCAGGTATTGAGCCCGACGAGACTCTGACAGGCGACATCTGGTTTCAGGAAAAGGAGAAAGACACGTTTGATGTCCTTGAGAGGATATTCCAACAACATCCCGACGTTGACGGATTCTTCTTTGCCACACATGTGTTGGCAGTCGAGGCCTTTCATTATTTTCACGAACAGGGAATCAACATTAACATAGGATACCAATTAGGCAGCATTCACAGCGAGAAATCCTTTAAAGCGTTTGTCCCCCAGATGAGAGTCGCCTATTTTCCTATTGAAGACATCTGCTGTGAAGCTATAAGGATTGTGGTAGAATGTATTCAGAGTTTTCACAAAGGAGAACACCGCCCACCTGAGCATTTGCTTATGGATTGTATCTACTCAAAAGTGTAACGATTGTATCAACTTACCAATAACACTATTATACAATGAAGC
>JAEEGL013800327.1_pt1 | contig 12869 bp, 6 predicted proteins | sample 9134231 | NCBI WGS metagenome assembly JAEEGL01 (sample SAMN16246548, study PRJNA631951) | gut metagenome | biome: gut microbiome; feature: rumen; material: fiber-attached | host: Bos | place: Iran: Karaj | collected 2018-10
CCGACGCCACGCATGGTCTTCTTCACTTCCTGGATGGTGCCGTCGGGATTGAAGTACAGCTTGTCAATCTGTACGCTGCGGCGTTTGTCATCGCTGGGCGAGAAGGCGTTCTGGTGATAGAACAGGTACCACTGTCCCTTGTAGTTGACGATGCTGTGGTGGTTGGTCCAGCAGTTCTCGTGCTCGGGCATGATGAGTCCCTTGTATTCGTAGGGTCCCATCGGGTTCTTGCTCATGGCGTAGCCAAGAACCTCGGTGTTCTCCCTCACATAGGGATAAGTCAGATAGTAATTGCCATTATACTCGAAAGCGAACGGACCTTCTGCCTGACGGTTGGGCAGCCCCTGAAGGCAGTTGACGCCCACCATCTCTATCTCGCGGTTGCCCCACTTGACTTTTTCCTTTGGGTTGTCGTCGGCGAGCTCCTTCATGTTGGGCTTGAGCTTGGCACAGCGACCGTTGCCCCAGAAGATGTAGGCGTTGCCGTCGGATGCCTGCAGTACGCATGGGTCGATGCCGTTGATGCCCTTGATAGGCTCCGGCTCGGGGATAAACGGCCCTTCGGGACTGTCGGCTATGGCTACGCCGACAGCGAAGCCACCCCCAGCCTGAGGAGCTGACGGGAAATAGAAGTAGTACTTTCCGTTACGTTCGACGCAGTCGGGTGCCCACATGGAATAGGAGTTTGGCCTTACCCAGGGAACTTTGTTCTGTGTGACGATGACACCGTGGTCGGTCCAGTCCGTCAGGTTCTCCGACGAGAAGACGTGGTAGTCCTCCATGCAGAACCAGTCCTGTCGTTGTCCGACGGGCGGTTTGATGTCGTGTGACGGATAGAGGTAGACCTTGCCGTTGAAGACACGCGCCGTAGGGTCGGCGGTGAACTGGTCTCTGATGATTGGATTCTGTGCCGTAGCTATCAATGGTACGGCGAGCAGAGCGAAGGTTAAGATTTTTTTCATCTTGTTGTTTTTAGTTTTTGGGGAATATTGTCGCAAAGATACGGAATAAAATATTTGTACGCAAGGATGAGACCTTTGGGCTTTGCCGCATGTGACGTGTCGGAAAATATCTGCAACATTTCCAAAAACATATTGCTTTTTTTTTTGTACCTTTGTGGCGAAAACGTAAAACGATAATCCCGAGACTTATGAGACGTTCCATTCTTTTCGCGGCGATGATGGCCATATGCCTGAGCGCCCAGTCGCAGAAACTGCCTTACCAGAACCCCAACCTGAGTGCTCACGAGCGTGCTGTTGACCTTTGTTCGCGTTTGACGCTGGAGGAAAAAGCCATGCTGATGCTCGACGAGAGTCCGGCAATCCCTCGCTTGGGCATCAAGAAGTTCTTCTGGTGGAGCGAGGCACTTCACGGTGCAGCCAATCAGGGCAACGTCACCGTCTTCCCTGAGCCGGTGGCGATGGCGTCGTCGTTTAATCCCGACCTGCTTTACAAGTGCTTCGACGTGGCTTCTACGGAATTTCGTGCCCAGTACAATGAGCGTATGCAGCGCGGCTCCGGCGAGGATGAGAAGTTCCACAGCCTTTCTGTCTGGACGCCAAATGTGAACATCTTCCGCGACCCGCGATGGGGCAGGGGACAGGAGACTTACGGCGAGGATCCCTATCTGACCTCGGTGATGGGCACTCAAGTGGTGAAAGGCCTGCAGGGTCCAGAGGATGCTAAATACCGTAAGTTGTGGGCTTGTGCAAAGCACTATGCCGTACACAGCGGTCCCGAATACACGCGCCACACGGCCAACCTGACTGATGTGTCGCCGCGTGATATGTGGGAGACTTATATGCCAGCATTCAAGACGCTGGTGCAGGATGCGAAGGTGCGCGAGGTGATGTGTGCCTATCAACGGTTGGACGATGACCCCTGCTGTGGGTCACAGCGTCTGTTGCAGCAAATCCTGCGCGACGAGTGGGGATTTCAGTATCTTGTCGTCAGCGACTGTGGCGCTGTCTCTGACTTCTATGAGTCGCATAAGTCATCGAGCGATGCTACCCATGCTTCGGCCAAGGCTACCATTGCCGGTACCGATGTGGAGTGCGGCTATGGCTATGCCTACAGGAGCATCCCCGAGGCCGTGAAGCGCGGATTTATGACTGAGGCCGAGGTCGACAAGCACGTCATCCGCCTGCTGGAAGGCCGTTTCGACTTGGGCGAGATGGACGATCCGTCGCTTGTGGAGTGGTCAAAGATACCTTATTCGGCTATGTCGACGAAAGCCTCGGCCAACCTCTCGCTTGAGATGGCACGCCAGAGTATCGTGCTGCTGAAGAACGATGGTAATGTGCTCCCGCTGAAGAAGAATGCGGAGAAGATAGCCGTCATCGGTCCCAACGCCGACAACACCCCGATGATGTGGGGAAACTATAATGGTCAGCCGAACCATACGGTCACGATTCTCGACGGTATCAAGGCGAAACAGAAGAAGCTGTTTTATGCACAGGGTTGCGACTTGACCTACGACAAGGTGTTTGAGTGCTTACTCGGAACGCAATGCAGTTTCGGTGGCAAGAAAGGTTTGAAGGGCACGTTCTGGAACAACCGCCAGATGGAAGGCAAGCCCGTCACCACACAGTACTATACGCAGCCGCTGGCGGTCACCACCTTTGGTATGCACAACTTCGCTCCTGGCGTACAGCTGGAGGATTTCTCGGCAAAGTATGAGACGGTGTTTACACCGAAGGAGTCGGGCGAATACGTGGTCAACGTGGATGGCTGCGGCCAGTTCGAACTCTATATCGATGGTGAGCGGAAGTTCCGCCACCGCATTTGGCGCACCACTCCCAATCGTGTGGCCATTCAGGCCGAGAAGGGTAAGAGCTACCAGATAGAGGTACGCTTCTCGCATGTACCTACCTATAATGCCAACTTAGCCATCAATATTGCCAAGGAGCATCCCATCGACTACCAGCAGACCATCGCCCAGTTGAAAGGCATTGACAAGGTCATCTTCGTCGGTGGCATCTCGCCGGCTCTTGAGGGTGAGGAGATGCCTGTCGACATCGACGGCTTCAAGGGTGGCGACCGTACCCACATTGAGTTGCCTGCCGTTCAGCGTCAGTTCCTCAAGGCCTTGAAAGAGGCTGGCAAGACCATCATCTATGTCAACTGCTCGGGCTCGTGCATTGCTCTGCTGCCTGAGACAGAGACGTGCGATGCCATCGTGCAGGCTTGGTATCCAGGACAGGAGGGTGGTATCGCTGTTGCCGAGGTGCTGTTTGGCGACTATAACCCCAGTGGCAAGTTGCCCGTGACGTTCTACAAGTCGAGCAGTCAGCTGCCCGACTACGAGGATTACTCCATGAAAGGTCGCACCTATCGCTATTTCGACGATGCCCTGTTCCCCTTTGGCTACGGTCTTAGCTATACGCAGTTCGAGGTGGGCGAACCATCTGTGACAGGAACTCCTGGAAATCCTGGATTCACCTTGGCCGTTCCCGTTAAGAATATAGGAACGCACGATGGTGTCGAGACAGTTCAGCTCTATATCCGCAACCTGCAAGACCCTGATGGTCCGCTGAAGTCGCTTCGTGCTTTCCAACGTGTCAACGTAAAGGCAGGACAGACGGTCACTGCAGAGTTGGTGCTGGACAATAAGAGCTTTGAGTTCTGGGATCCCGAGACCAACACCATGCGCGTGAAACCTGGTAAGTACGAGATCTTCGTCGGCACCAGCTCACTTGATAAGAATCTAAAGAAACAAATAATTACAAGACAATGACAATGAAAAGACTATTGATGGCGGTGTGGACTATGGCAGTCCTGCTGCCGTTGCACGCCGGCAGCGTGCTGATGAGCCCCAACGGTAAGGTGATGGTTGACTTCATCTTCGCTGGTGGCCGCCCCTACTATCAGGTGTTCTACAACGGAAGCATCTATGTCGACCCCTCGCCGCTTGGCTTGGTGACCAACATCGGTGACTTCAGTAGCGGTCTGGAGCAGCTGGACGTGAAGACCAGTGACGTCAGCGATGCGTACTCGCTGCGTAACATCAAGCAGAGTCGTGTCAGCTACGTGGCCCGTGAGATGACGGTCCGCCTGGCTCAGAAGGGTCAGCACGTGATGGATATCACCTTCCGCGTGACCAACCGCGATGTTGCCTTCCGCTATACGCTCTATCCTCAGAAGGAGACGCGCAGCTGCATCATCGAGCGCGAGGTGACCACCTTCAAACTGCCGCTGACGAGCTCAGCCTTCTGTGCACCGCAGATGAAGCCAATGACGGGTTTTGCCCGTACGGCTCCCAGCTACGAGACTAAGTTCTCGCTGGGCGAGCAGGTAGGACGCAACGGCTGGGGCAACGGCTATGTGTTCCCCTGCCTGTTCAAGGAGGCCAACGGCTGGATGCTTATCTCTGAGACAGGCACGGACGGCGGCTATGTGGGTTGTCGTCTGCTGTGCGACGGCGGCGGTACCTACAGGATAGGATTCCCGATGCGCGAGGAGTGCAATGGTTGGGGCGACATCACCGTACAGACGATGCTACCCTCGTCGACCCCTTGGCGCACCATCACCGTGGGTACGCTGAACAACATCGTGGAGTCGACCGTCACCTGGGACCTCGTGCAGCCTAAGTACAAGGCTAGCCGCAACTACGAGTACGGCAAGGGCATGTGGTCGTGGATCATTGGTATGGACGCAAGTTGCAACTTCGACGAGCAGAAACGCTATATCGACTTCGCCGCTGCCATGGGCTACCGCTCGGTGCTCATCGATGCCCTGTGGGACGTGCAGATAGGCCGTGAGCGCATCGCCGAGCTGGCACGCTATGGTAAGACAAAGGGGGTGGGCCTCTATCTGTGGTACAATAGCAATGGCTCTTGGAATGATGCCCCGCAGTCGCCTCGTGGTATTATGGACAATGCCGTGCGCCGCAAACAGGAGATGCGCTGGATGCAGCAGACGGGCATCCTCGGCATCAAGGTCGACTTCTTTGGTGGCGACAAACAGCCGATGATGCAGCTCTATGAGGACATTCTCAGCGATGCCAACGACTACGGTCTGCTCGTTATCTTCCACGGTTGCACGTTGCCTCGCGGCTGGGAGCGTATGTATCCCAACTATGCCGCCTCTGAGGCGGTGCTGGCCAGTGAGAACCTGCACTTCTCGCAGGGTTTCTGCAACGAGGAGGCTCGCGACTGTGGTGCGATGTATCCCTTTACGCGCAATGTCGTCGGTTCGATGGACTTCGGCGGCTCGGCACTCAACAAGTTCTACGATGCCCGCAATAGCCGCGGTTCGCGCCGCGTCACCAGCGACGTCTATGCGCTGGCTACGGCGGTGCTGTTCCAGAGTGCTGTCCAGCACTTTGCTCTGGCGCCTAACAACCTGACCGATGCGCCTGCATGGGCCATCGACTTCATGAAGCAGGTGCCTACGACGTGGGATGAAGTGCGCTTCCTTAGTGGCTACCCTGGCCGCTATGTCATCATGGCTCGCCGCAGTGGCGACAAGTGGTATGTGGCAGGTGTGAATGCTACGCAGGCTCCGCTGAAGGTGGAGCTGAAGATGCCGATGCTGTCGGCCGGCGAGGCTCAGCTTTACCTGAACAGCCAACTGTCAACGGTCAAGCTGTCGAAGAAGGCGACGCTGGATGTGGAGATTCCCGTCAATGGCGGCATTGTTGTTGTTCAATAATCATAGGAAGATGAAGAAGATTCTGTTGACTCTGGCTGTGTTGGCCCAATGCTGTGTGCTCAAGGCCGCCGAGCCTTTCGTGACGTTCTCACCACAGGATGACGGTTTGCCTCTTCATGGTGCCACCATTACATGTAGCGACACAGAGAATGAGGGCGTGAAGATAGCCATCGACAACCTGAAGGCCGACTTTCAGCGCGTTGGACTGCCCGTCGGTGGCGGTCAGACGACCATCGTTGTCGGAACCCTTGGTCTGAATAAGGAGATAGACCGCCTGAAACTGAAGGACCTGAAGGGTAAGCGCGAGAAGTTCGTTATCACGACTATTGGCGACCATCTGTATGTTGCTGGCTCTGACCGTCGCGGCACTATCTATGGTGTCTACGAGTTGAGTCGCCAGCTGGGCGTGTCGCCTTGGTATTGGTGGGCCGACGCACCTGTGACACAGCACGCTGAGGCTTATATTAAGAAAGGTACGTATACGGACGGCGAGCCAGCCGTCGAGTTCCGCGGACTGTTCCTTAACGACGAGGCACCCTGTCTGACCTCATGGGTCAAGAATACTTGGGGCACAGACTACGGCGACCACCGCTTCTATGAGAAAGTCTTCGAACTTATCCTGCGCCTGAAGGGCAACTTCCTCTGGCCGGCTATGTGGGGCTGGGCCTTCTATGCCGATGACCCAGAGAACGGTAAGACGGCCGACCGCATGGGCGTGATGATGGGCACCTCGCATCACGAGCCGATGGCCCGTAATCATCAGGAGTATGCCCGTCACCGTCGCGAGTGGGGTGCTTGGAACTACCAGACGAACCAGACGAAGCTCGACCAGTTCTTCCGCGAGGGCATCGAGCGCATGAACGGCACCGAGGACGTTGTGACCATCGGTATGCGTGGCGATGGCGATGAGGCGATGAGCGACAAGGCCGACACGAAGCTGATGGAGCGCATCGTCAGCAACCAGCGTCAGATTATCAAAGAGGTGACGGGTAAGGCTCCTGAGAAGACCACGCAGGTATGGGCGCTGTACAAAGAGGTACAGGACTACTACGATGCAGGCTTCCGCGTGCCCGATGATGTCATTATGCTTGTTTGTGACGACAACTGGGGCAACATCCGTCGTGTGCCCATCAACGCCAAGGAGCGTGCCCATAAGGGCGGCTGGGGCATCTACTACCATGTCGATTATGTGGGTGCCCCACGTAACTCGAAATGGCTCAACGTCACGCAGACACAGCAGATGTTCGAGCAGTTGTCACTGGCCTACGACCACGGCATCCAGCGTATGTGGATTCTCAATGTCGGCGACCTGAAGCCGATGGAGTATCCTATCACGCTCTTTATGGATATGGCCTGGAATCCGAAGGAGTACACCCAGCAGACCGTCACCGATCACACCCGCCGCTTCTTCGTTAGTGTGCTCGGCGGTTTTGCCGCCGAGGAAGCTGCCTCCATCTACAACCAGAACTGCCAGTACATGGCTCGCGTGACGCCCGAGATGCTCGACGCACGTACCTATAATATAGAGACAGGCGAGTGGCGCCAAGTAGCCGACGACTACCAGCGACTGGAGCTGCGTGCCCTGCGCCTCTACGAGCAGGTGCCAGCCGAGGCACGCGACTTCTATCGTCAGCTGGTGCTGTTCCCCGTCCAGGCGATGGCCAACCTCTACGACATGTACTACGCGCAGGCTATGAACCAATACCTGGCAGCACGTAAAAATCCAGATGCCAACCTGTGGGCCGACCGCGTGGCACAGTGCTTCCGCCGCGATTCGCTGCTCTGTGCTGCCTACAACCACGACATTGCTGGTGGCAAGTGGAACGGCATGATGACGCAGAAGCACATTGGCTACCGCTCGTGGAACGACAACTTCCGTGCCGACACCCAGCCGCGCACCACCGCCGTGCCCACCACCACTCCCACTGCCGTTCCCGCCACCACTCCCACTGCCGTTCCAGCCACTACTCCCCCAGCGTCAGCTGGGGGCGGCTTCACCTTCAGCCCCAGCGCCGGCTACGTCTCCATCGAGGCCGAGCACTTCTACGAGGCGAAGGCAGGAGCCACCACCCAATGGACCGTCTATCCCTACTACGGCCGCACGCGTAGCGCCGTTGCCCTGACGCCCTACACCGAGTCCGTCGCCAATGCCTCGCTGACCTACCGCTTCGCGCTGCCTAAGGATGTCGACAAGGTGAAGGTCTATGTCGTCACGAAGTCGACGCTCGACTTCCTCAATGTCGGCGGCTTTGAGTACGGTGTCAGCATCGATGGCGGCGAGGCCCAGGTGGTCAATATGAACAAGACGCTCGTCGACCGTCAGCCCTATATGTATTCTGAGTTCTATCCTACCATTGCTCGCCGCGTCATCGAGAAGACCGTTGAGTTGCCCGTGGGACAGAAGAATGACGGAATGCATAGTCTGACGTTGCAACCCAAGCATCCTGGCATCGTCTTCGAGAAGATTGTCGTTGACTTCGGTGGCTATCAGCCCTCCTATCTCTACGGGAACGAATCTCCCTGCATACGTCAATAAACCAACTATCCAATATGATGAAGATGATACTACCGACTAAGACACTATCGCGACTACTGATGGTTTTGTTGGTCTTCGCTCTGCCAGTGGCAGTCATGGCACAGAAGCAGGGAGTCAAGAAGACCGCAAAGAGTAGCAAGTCTGCCCCGCAGAAGAAGACTGCGAGTAAGTCTTCACCGGCCAAGGGCACCGCCTATTTCGAGGGCGCCCTGCTCTATAGGAATTACGAGTTTCATAGCAGCATCATACGTAAGTATTCCTATGGCCGCGCCTACAACGGCGAGCGGAGCATCAAGGTGATTATGAAAGGCAACAACCTCCACATGGTTGACGAGGACATGCATATTCACACCATCATCCTGCCCGGCAGTAATACTGGCTACATCTACAGCGACGTGGCCAAGCAGGGCTTGAAGGGCAGTCTGACGTTCTTTGACGAATACTTGCGCGTGCTCGACCCCGACTATCAGGCAAAGAACGCTCCAAAGAAGAGCGCCCAACTGAGCCAGACCGGCGAGACGGTGTCTTACAAGGACGATCGTTGCAAAATATATCGTGGATATATGATGAGCGGCGAAGATATCAAGACCGATGTCGAGATGTGGTATTCAGAGAAGTATCGTGTGTACCCCAGCTACCGCTATGTCTTCGCCGGACTGAATCCCGGTGGCCTGCTACGTAAAGGCATCTACAACCAGAGCGGCAAGATACCTTTGCTGGGCAGCATGAAATCGCTGGTGTCGACGGAGCTGGTAGCACTCAAGAGCTATAAGGTGCCTGCCTCAGAAATGATGCCCCCCTCCAATATCGTCATCAGACAGGCCACGGATAACAAACAGCTTGTCGACTTCTACAAGGCCAGTCGCGAAAGTTTGAAGAAGGCGAAGCTGACCCCAAAGCCCAAGAAGACGAGTGAGGTGAAGTATGACATCAGGAAACAGTGGGATTTTGCCGACGAATGGATAGCCAACCGGTTCGACTCTGGTCGCAAGGACGACTCATGGGAGAAGATTGGCAATGCTCTCTTTGACATGGCCAAGGGCATAGCCGACGTAAGTAGTGCCGTACGCAGTTTGACCAAGGGTACAGAGTCGATACCTAACGGCGATATGCTCATGGAGCTGCTGCCCAGTGGACGGACGGATCTGCTTCAGGTGGGACTCGACATGGCCGATGACAACGGTATGATACCCATCGACAAACTTATTGCTCGTCTGGAGAATCAGATAGCTCCTTGGAAGAGCGACCTGGACGCACGCGAGAAGAAGTCTGAAGCGATTGCCAGCAGGCCGAAGGAAAAGAAGATTATCAATGGTAAAGTGATGTATCTGACCTCCAAGCGTAATCTCCAAGAAGCTGCCAACGTCTGGAAAGGCAGTAACCGCAGTGCTACCCATTTCGTTGTCAACGAATGGGATGCACGTATTGGTTACCTAAGGAAACTACAGAGCCGTGGACAGACACATATCTCAAAAGAGGCATGGAGAAACTACGTCGGAGGCAGAGTGGCCGAACAGAAGAAACGGCACGAACAGACGATGGACCGTCTCTACAGAAGAGGTTACGATCAGGGTGTGAGACATGCCCAAAGCTTTAAGGCTCAAGACGAGTATGACCTTGACTATGCACGTTCGCTCCGTGATTTTATGAGAAAGGAACGCGAGAGCTCAAAGTCAGGTATCAAGAAGTCAAGTCTTGAAGAATGGCTTGATGATTTGCTGAAGTGATAGAAAAGGACCTCCCGCGGGAGGCCCTTTTTTGATTTACTTCACTAAGTTGCCGAGGATGTCTCGCGTCAGTTCCTTGGTGATGGTGCGGGTGGCGGCGCTGGTGGCGTTCTTCACGACCTTCTCCTTGGCGCTGGTGCGCGACTTCGACTTCTTACCGCTCACCTTCTCGCTCACCCACGTGCCGACGATGGTGGCCAGTGTCGAGGTGATGGCCGTCAGTACGGCCTTCCATACCTTCGACATGATGCCGGGCTTCTTAGCCTTTCCCGAAGGGGCGGTGTCCTTAGCCTCTGTGGTTAGCTCCCCTCCTTCGGAGGGGGTGGGGGAGGTGTCAGGGGTGGTCTCAAGGGAGGTTTCCTTTGTCAACTGCTCGTAGGCGCTCTCGCGGTCTATCGGGGTGTCATACTTGCCGTAGACGCGGCTCTGCTTGATGATGTCGAGCCGCTGACCCTCGGTGATGGCGCCTATTTGCGACAACGGGAACAGCACCTTGGCACGCTGTACGACAGAGGGGGCGCCCTTCTCGTCGAGGAAGCTGACGAGCGCCTCACCCGTCTCCAACTGCATGATAGCCTCGTCGGTCTTGAACGCAGGGTTGGCACGGAAGGTGTCGGCGGCCGTCTTCACGGCTTTCTGGTCTTTTGGCGTATAGGCTCGCAGGGCGTGCTGCACGCGGTTGCCCAGCTGTCCGAGGATGTTCTCGGGGATATCCGTCGGGCTCTGTGTGATGAAGTAGATGCCCACGCCCTTCGAGCGGATGAGGCGGATGACCTGTTCAATCTTGTCGAGTAGCGCCTTCGAGGTGTCGTTGAACAGCATGTGAGCCTCGTCGAAGAAGAACACCAGCTTTGGCAGCTCCAGGTCGCCCACCTCGGGCAGGGTGGAGTAGAGCTCGGAGAGCAGCCACAGCAGGAACGTGGAGTAGAGCTTTGGCTGCATCATCAGTTTGTCGGCAGCCAGCACGTTCATTACGCCTTTGCCCCCTTCTGTCTGCAGCAGGTCGTAGATATCGAACGACGGCTCGCCAAAGAATTGGTTCGCTCCCTGAGCCTCCAGCTGCAGCAAAGCGCGCTGAATGGCGCCGACACTGGCACTTGAGACGTTGCCGTAGCTTGTGGTGTACTCCTTGGCGTGCTGCGACACGTAGTCGAGCATCGATCGCAGATCCTTTAGGTCGAGGATGAGTAACCCGCGTTCATCGGCCACGCGGAACACGATGTTCAGCACGCCGTCCTGCGTTTCGTTCAGACCGAGCAGACGTGACAGCAACTGCGGCCCCATCTGGCTGACGGTGGCACGCATGGGGTGTCCCTGTTCGCCGAACACGTCGTAGAAACGCACCGGACACGCCTGAAACTCCGGATTCTCAATACCGAATTCCGGCAGTCGTTTCTCAATGAAACCGCTCATCTTGCCTGGCTGCGAGATGCCGCTCAGGTCGCCTTTCATGTCGGCCATGAAGCATGGTACACCTGCCTGGCAGAACGTCTCGGCCATTACCTGCAACGTGACGGTCTTACCCGTACCCGTAGCGCCGGCAATCAGTCCGTGGCGATTGGCCATTTTACCCGTGATACTCAGTGCCCCCTCCTCACAGTGGGCAATGTAAAGTCCTCTTTCTTTGTCTAACATAAGCTATTCTCTGTGTTTGTTTAGGTCGTTCTGGTTGGCAAAGTTACATAAAAAAGAGAGAAATGCAAAAGGAAAGCTTGCTTTTCTTTTCATTTCCGAGTGCATTGTAAGTTCGGCGAAGCCAAAGTTACGAAAAGTTGAGAGCAAAACAAAAGATTTTTTGTACCTTTGCAAGCATATACAGACAAACGACAGGTAATGGGTAAGGACATCAGAAAACCGACAGTGCATAATATGAAGCGGCGTAGCCATTCGCATGACTACAGTCGCACGGGGTATTATCATATCACCATCAGCACGGTAAAAACGCTTTACCAGCCGCTCGGACAGATTGCGGGCCGCCTTGACAAGCCCGACGGTGACAGCGATGCGCCGCACGTGGTGCTGTCGCCTCTGGGACAGATGGTGGAGCAGGAACTGAGAGAGAGCATCCAGCGGCATTACCCGATGCTCGAAGTGATGGATTATGTCATCATGCCTGAGCATCTCCATTTCTTGTTAGTGGTTCATAGAGACATCGTGTCGGGGAATGGTAAGCCCACGCATCTAGGCCATGTCATTGCTGGCTTCAAATATGGGTGCAACAAGCACTACTGGGCCATGACCGGAAGGCCAGCGCCCGCAAACGCAGGCAGCCCCTCGGCGGCCGAACCGCCGGGCACCCGAGGTAGTGTGCTTGGCGATTTGGTCGCTAAGCAAGGCGTGACGGCCAAGCTGGAAGCACCGCCCCTCTTTGATGCCGGCTATTGCGACGTGATGCCCATCGATGAAGCACAGCTCGCCACACAGCGGGCCTACATCCGCGCCAATCCACGCAGCCGCCTGCTTAGAACGACCAACCGCCAATGGCTGCAGCCACAGCGCCACACCGTCAATACGGCCCTGAGCATCCGCGCCTTGAACGGCTATCTGCAGCGCGAATGTCCCCGGCAGATGACACTCGAGAGTTTTTCCGCGATAACTCAGCGACTGCTGCAAGAGGAAGGCTACGTGGTTGGCGATAGCTATGGCGACGCGGAATTGCTGCAGAGAAAATTGCTCCCCGTAGTCTGCCACCGCAAGGACGCCGCCCTGTTTGAACAGCAGAAAGCCCAATGTCTGGCGGAAGCCTCCGCTGGCACGGTGCTGGTCTCTGCCCGCATATCGCAGGGCGAGCAAGACATCATGGATGCCGCAAGTCCTTTTCTGTCATTATGATATTTGATTGTTGTTATTTCTTTTTAACTTCCGACGGCAGGATACCGAACTCCTTCTTGAATGTCTCACGGAAATGGGCCATCTGATTAAAACCTGTCATCATGGCGGCCTGGTTCACATTA
>JAEEGL015782419.1_pt1 | contig 12869 bp, 7 predicted proteins | sample 9134231 | NCBI WGS metagenome assembly JAEEGL01 (sample SAMN16246548, study PRJNA631951) | gut metagenome | biome: gut microbiome; feature: rumen; material: fiber-attached | host: Bos | place: Iran: Karaj | collected 2018-10
AAAATTACTCATCTTACACTCTCCTGTCGATTACTCATATGCATATCTATTACACAAAAAAACATGTCTACTGCCCATAAATATGCCTATTACCCATAAACGTATCTATTACACAAAAAACATGTCTACTGCCCATAAATATGCCTATTACCCATAAACATATCCATTACCCATAAACATGTCTATTGCCCATAAACGTATCTATTCCCCATAAACATATCTATCACTAAAATCCATGTTCTTAACCTAAAACCATCAAGAGCTCAAAAGCTCCTCTACCTGCTCTCTCTTTTCAAAGAGCACACATCCTCCCTTGTGGTCATCAAGAAGCACGCCTTCCTTCTGAAGATGCATAAAGAGCCTTGACTTCATGGCCTCTCTAAGAGATGTGTCCTTAACATTGATATCTGAATAAGGAGAAAATGGGCATGGCTCAGCTCCGCCATGGGAATTGATATGGAAAAAGCCTCTTCCTGCGGCAATGCAGCCTCCGGAGCTCTTCTCATCTCCGGGGAATGATACAAATACCATTTCCTCATGATCTTTTCTAAGGCGCATGATCTCTGACCTTAAATACTCTCTGTCATCATCTCCCGGTGCAAGGTGCTCAGCTTCCTCAGTAACAGGCACGAACTCTACAAAAATCACTGCCTTGCATCCCTTATCGGAAAGCATGCTGATAAAGCTCTCAGAGGATACCTCCTTGATATTCTCAGTGGTAACAGTCACAGAGGCACCGAAAATAATGCCCTTTTCCTTCAACACATCCATGTTCGATACAAGCTTGTCGTAGACTCCCTCGCCGCGCCTTGTGTCTGTGGCTTCCTTTCCGCCCTCAATACTCATGATGGGAATAAGGTTCCTGCACCTGTCAAACTCCTCAAAGTACTTGTCAGTCATATAAGTACCGTTTGTGAAGATTGGGAAAAGAATTGACTGCTTCTTTCCTGCAGACTCAATAACACCCTTTCTTAAAAGAGGCTCACCGCCTGCAAGAAGAATAAAGCTCACTCCCAGCTCCTCTGCCTCATCAAATACCTTAAGCCATTCCTCGTCAGTCAGCTGTGCAACAGGCTCTGTGTCCTCAGTTGCATTGTTGCATCTTGAATAGCAGCCAGCACAGTGAAGGTTGCAGCTGCTGGTTATGCTTGCGATAAGAAATGGAGGCACATGCTCACCCTGCTCCTCCAGCCTCGCTCTCTTTTTCGAAGCAGACTTGCTTGCCATGGCAAACTTAGCCATGTATGCACTCTCCTTGGGGTTCTTAAGTGTAGCCCTCATTGCATCTGCAACAACGCGCTCCACACCTTTTGTCATGTATGACTGAATATCAAATTCCTTTGCCATAACTCATTCCTTCTTTGTATTTCTTTTTTTGTTACAAAAGACATTATAGCACATTTTAAATTTATTGCAATTATATTGTTATCAATTCAATATATTATAAGTACTGCTCACATCCTGATCTCGATCCTGTTTCTTTCTTCATATACAAACTTAGTCTCCCTGGTATATGCTCTGGCTATCCTTACAGACAGCTCATCATAGTTATCGAAGGGATTAAACCGTTCCCCTCCATAACTAATAGAAAAAGATAAGCCATGATCCGTTTCTGAGTATTCAATTTCCATGTGGATCGGATATCCTTCATTGTTCTTTTCTAAATGAGGAACAATGTTGATCATAACGATTTCCTCATAGACCAGCTGAAGATGTTGAATCGCCCTCAGATCTATCATATTGGCTATGGCAAAGCGTCTGATATCAGATAAAGAGCCGGGGAAATCAAAACCTTCAGCTGCAGGGATCTCAAAGCTCAGCGCCTTAAGCTGCTTTATGAAATGTCCGGTCTTTTCACGCTTTGGATGCTCAAAAATCTGCTCCGGCGTACCATCCTCATAGATTCCACCCTCATCCATGTAGAGCACCCGCGTGGATACTTCTCTGGCAAATTTCATCTCGTGGGTAACAATGATCATGGTCATGCCGATCTTTGCAAGATTTCTAATCACCGCAAGCACTTCTGCGACCATGGTGGGATCTAGCGCAGACGTGGGCTCATCAAAAAGAATTATCTCCGGCTTCATGGCAATTGCCCTGGCTATGGCAACACGTTGCTGCTGTCCCCCGGACAGTTCATCCGGATAGCTGTCTGCCTTGTCAGCAATACCGATCCGCGACAGTAATTCCATGCCCTCTTCAATAGCCTTTTCACGAGGAATCTTTAAAAGTCTGATGGGCGCGCCAATGACATTTTCCAGAATCGTATCATCTGCAAAAAGATTAAACTGCTGAAAAACCATACCTATTTTTCTGCGGACTCCGGTTATATCACAGCCGGGATCCGTAATTGTTTTTCCATCAAAAATGATAGTCCCTGACGTAGGCTCTGCCATCAGATTTATGCATCGAAGAAAGGTGGATTTGCCTGTTCCGGATGGTCCTATCACACTTACAACTTCACCCTTCTCTATCTCCACCGAAAGGTCCTCTATAGGCGTTGTGTCAGGATATTCTTTTCTCAAATGCTCAATCTTTAAAAGACTCAATTCACGCCCTTCCTTTCTTTTTCCTTGGGTCGAACAGATTAAACAGTCCAAGAAGTAATATTGAGATCATCCCGGAAAGCAGGAAATAAATGATCGCAGCCGCTATCAGCGGGAAGAATGCCTCATAGGTACGGCTTTGGATTATATCACTCACCTTGGTAAGATCCTCTACTGTAATATATCCCGCAACAGCAGTTCCTTTAAGAAGAGCGATCACCTCTCCTCTATATACCGGTATCACGCGCTTTATTGCCTGCGGAAGAACAAAGTAGAAAAACGTCTGATTCTCTGTATATCCAAGAGCCAGCGCCGCCTCACGCTGCCCGGCGGGAACTCCCGCTATTCCTGACATCAAAGTTTCCGAGGTATATGCTCCAAAGTGAAGTGAAAAGCCCACTACAGCCACCCACACAGCTTCCAGACCATAGTTGTTGAAAACAACATAGTAGAGTATTAAGAGAATGACGACTATAGGTGTCCCCTGCATGATCCTTACAAAAACTGTTGAAATGGCATTGGCAAGTGCGCTTCCTGTGCGGCGAAACATGCATATTCCAAAAGCAAGAACAGAGCCGAATATCGTCGCCATAAAAGTTATCAGGCATGTTGTTCCAATACCCTTTGCGATCAGCTTCCACCTTTCCTCACGTATAAAGTTCTTTTCAAAACTCTCTTTAAGCCTTTCAAATACTCCGGCCCTTACTTCACTGCCTTCTTTCCCATCAGAAACCCCATTCGCCCTCACAGCAAGTACACTGTTATAGCTCATTGCCGGATTGGAAAAGAGAATTGTCTGAGCTCTCTCCTCTGAGTAAGAAAGGGCCGTAGCCAGCATGTCAAACTTTCCGGTGGTCAGTCCAAGCAAAAGCCCCTGCGGCTCCGTGTTTGTATATTCAATTTTATAGCCGTACCTCTTCGCAAAACGGGTTATGATATCAATGTTAAAACCGGTCTGCTCATTGTTCCTGATATAGTTATAGGGCTCATCCTTTGAGCTGACGCCCACCTCAATGACTCCGTTTTCACCGGTGAGTCCTGAGGTATCCACCACCTTCAGACTCTCATCGTCTCCATACCAGATATCTTCCAGCTTCTTCATGGTTCCGTCCGCGTTAAACTCCGCGATCATGATATCCATCTGTTCACACAGCTTTTCACCCTTACTTGTCTTTGCAAATCCAAAATACCGGTATCTGGTATTCAAAATCTCCGGAAGCCAGATCACATCCAGATGCTGTCTGGCCATCTGCATCATTGTCACCTCACTCATTGCAAAGGCATCAATCTTCCCGGATCTAAGAGCTGCGTACAATTCCGGAGCACCTGTATAATAAAGAATTTCACTGTCAGGAAAATGCTCCTTAATGTCTCCCTCAAACTGCGATCCCGCCAGTGTACCCATCTTTTTTCCGTTGTAGCTCTCCAATGTAATCTCTGCTTCCACCCCTTCATCGGATATAGCGCTATTTTTCCGTAAAAACACGTCGTAAAAGATAAGTACAGCTATAACCAGCAGTACAGCTATGATTATCATGTCAATCTTTTTTGTATCTTTTCGCATAATCGAATCTCCATAATATGTTATTAAAAGTTTACCATATTACGTTTTTTTACATTCTTAAATTACTATAACATTTAAAACTCATTTAAAACCCGTTTATTTTTGCAGTTATTTTCCTTTCCCAGGATGAAAAAAATATGATATACTTGCTTGGTAAACAAAGGCGTTTCGATTAGATTCGTGCGCCTTTTTTCAGTATTATTTGGAGGAGAGAGGATATATGGATAATTTCATCACAAATGTTGAAAACGTAAACAATGCGGTGAACGGGTTTGTCTGGGGACTTCCCATGCTGATTCTTCTTGTGGGAACCGGCATTCTGATGACCATACTTACAAGGGTCTTTCAGGTAACACATTTCAAACACTGGGTAAAAAATACCATCGGCGGTATTTTCAAAGACAAGCACATCACAGCCCACACGGGAAAAGATGATACACAGATTTCCCAGTTCCAGAGCCTTTGTACAGCCCTGGCTGCTACCATCGGTACAGGTAATATCGCGGGTGTTGCTGCTGCCATTTTGTCAGGTGGTCCCGGCGCCATATTCTGGATGTGGATCGTAGCATTTTTCGGAATGATGACAAACTTCTCCGAGAATGTCCTTGGTATTTACTATAGAAGAAGAAATGAGAGAAATGAGTGGTGCGGTGGCGCAATGTACTACTTAAAATACGGTCTTGGCGCCAAGAAGGGCTGCGCAGGTATCGGCGCATTTCTCGCTGTCATGTTCAGTATGTTCTGCGTGATAGCATCCTTCGGAATCGGCAATATGAGCCAGATCAACTCCATCGCTGTCAACATGAATTCAGCCTTCGGAGTTCCCACCATCGCCACAGGTATACTCCTTATGGTATTTGCAGGTCTTGTAATTGTCGGCGGACTTAAGAGAATCGCATCCGTAACCGAGAGGCTTGTGCCCTTCATGGCTATTGCTTATCTTGCATGTGCGATAATCATTGTTTTCCTGAATTATGACAAGATCGGTCCTGTATTTGTTTCTATATTCAAAGGTGCCTTCGGTATGAAAGCTGTTGGCGGCGGAATCGTCGGAAGCGGTGTTGCATACGCTGTTCAGTGGGGAATGAAAAGAGGTGTATTCTCCAACGAGGCAGGTCTTGGTTCTTCCGTAATGGTTCACTCAAGTTCCAACGTAAGAGAACCTGTTGTTCAGGGTATGTGGGGTATCTTCGAAGTATTTGCGGACACTATCATTGTTTGTACACTTACTGCTTTTGCAGTGCTTTCCAGCGGAATCGTAAATCTTGATACCGGTGAAGTTATCTCATCCGCTGTATCAACAGCTCTTGTGGCAGAGGCATTCTCAACCGTTTACGGAAAAGCTGGTGCAGCATTCATCGCCATTGCGATCCTCTTCTTCGCATTCTCAACCGTCCTTGGATGGAGCCAGTACGGCAGCAAGAGTTTCGAGTATCTCTTTGGCAGAAAGGCAACAAAGATATATCAGGTAATTTTCGTAGTATTCATTCTGGTTGGAGCTACCATGGATCTGACCCTTGCATGGGATCTTTCCGATACCTTCAACGGAATGATGGCAATCCCGAACCTTATCGGTGTTATCACCTTAAGCGGAACCGTCATGAAGATCACTCAGAACTACGTTGACAGAAAGCTCAGGGGAAAAGACATAAAGCCTATGCTTTCAGCTGTTGATGAGATCCAGGAGCTTCACGAAGAAGAAATCAAGAAGTGTTCATGATCATAAAATAATTCAAAGAAATGGCGCATTGCTAAATTGCAATGCGCCATTGTAAATTCCCGGTATTGAAATAAAGCCTTACAGTCCTATACATATCCAGGATAACCACCCTGCACTCAAATACCTTGTCCATGCTGCATACCGTAAGCCCATCCGGCGTGGTATAAACATCCTTCCTGAGTATCTGCTTGTATCCCTTTATGGTATAGGCTTCAAAAACCCCATCCTCGTTCATGATCCTGAACCGCATGGGGATCACTCCTCCATCCGATTTGTGTTCACATATCACATCCACCTTATCTATAACTCTGCTCATATAAGATACCTCCTTTCCAGTATCCTATAAATAATTATAGAACAGATGTTCGAATATGTAAACACTATTAATTTGTCACCCTGACATTGGTTATCGCACACTGATCACCGGTTATTGCGATATAGAAATCCTTCACATTGTCGTGAATTGTTGTAGTGCTGCTGATGGAAAGACCAAGATTTTCCGTCTCCATGGTAACCACATTCTTGTCCCTCTTTATCTTTATGGTGAAATCAATTCCCTGCCTGTTCATGGCTTTCCAGGAATCCCATCCGGCAAACTCAGGTTTTTGCTCAACCTTAACATCATTCTCCACATGTTCATCCGACTCCCAGTCCTCTCCGTCCATTCTAAGGAGCATATAATCCTTGAATCTTCCTCCGTTTTTCTGACCATTGGAGGAAGTATACAGGCTGATGTATGGACAGTGCCATACAAGATGTGCTGTAGGAAGGCTCATGGAGTGGAAAGTAAGTGTCATCTCATCCGCTAATCTGATGCCGTCCGTTCCGGTCTCGCACCAACTGTCAATCTGGACATTAGGTACTATGCCTTCCGGACAGCCTTTAATATAACTGATCTCTTCGGCAATACGTGGGATAGTCTGCGCACCGATTTCCTTTTCTTCCTTTTCAACACGGATGTTATGGATATAGCAGTGCTCACCGCCGATGGAAATATACATGTATCTTGATGCATCAGGCAGTGCAAGTATTATCTCTGTCACCTTTTGAGCATCCTGGATCTTGACCATCATATGATCCTTAAACCGAACAGCATCTACGAGATAATGCTGCTGGAGCTCCGGTTCCTCAGTATTGAGGCTGTTTACCATAGTTTCCTGATCAAGTACTGTTATCTGAACATCCCTGGTATTTTTCTGCTCAACCTTTCCGTCTATACGAATTCTGGCGACCTCAAAATAGCGAAGAGTCCTGTTCTCTTCCTCACCGGGATGAACCAGACCATCCATCGCGTCAAACACGATCAGTGTTGGCAGCGAATCTTCATAGGCAACACCATCATCAGGCTGGCTAAAGAGACTGATGTTTGTATTTTTCTTCGTAATCAGGATTCCCTCAGTACATTCGTTGTATATACTGTCACAGCGAAGTTCCTTTGTAAGAGAAGACTTTTCACCGGTTCCGGACTCCTGCATCTTGTATTCTGTATCCTTATCGATCATATGGATCATGATCTTAGCGAATTCTGGATCAAACTGCGTTCCGATACCCTTTACCAGCTCTTCTCTCACGATATGCTGAGGAATCGCATTACGGTAGCTACGATTGGAAGTCATGGCATCATAGGAGTCTGCCACAGCGATGATCCTTGCAATTTCAGGAATCTCTTCTCCCTTAAGACCTTCAGGATATCCTCTTCCGTTAAAGCGCTCATGGTGGTAGCGGGCACCGATACTGAGCCATGGAGAGTTACGTATACTTGACAGGATCTGACCTCCCATAACAGGATGACTCTTGATCTTCTCAAATTCCTCATCCGTAAGTCTTCCCTTTTTCGAGAGGATACTGATGGGAACGCCAATCTTTCCAACATCATGCAAAAGAGCTGCGAAATAAGTCCTCTCACATTCCTCTTTTGACTTTCCTGCCGCTTTCGCAATCATTGTCGAATATTGGGCAACTCGCCTTGAATGACCGTTTGTATATTTGTCTTTTGCATCAATAGCATTGGCAAGAGCTTCCGCTGTCTGTCCGAACTGTTCTCTGGTCTCCTGGTTTTTCTTTTCAAGTGCCTGCATTCTCTTGTGGACATAGGACCGTATGATCAATGACAATAGCAACAGTGCCAAAAGACCTACAACTATATAAAACCAGGTCTGCTCATAGAAGGCTTTTTCTTTCACAATCTTGACGGAAACCATCTTGTTTCCTCTGCCCATAGAATCCTTGAGCTGCATCACAAAGATGTAGGTTCCGCCCCTTAAGTTGGTATAGTCCACAGGCACCATTTCATCGCGGTTTACTGTGGTGCTGCTATTATCAAAGCCATCCAGCTTATAGCTGATCTGTGGATCAGTGAGCGAGTAATTATATACAAAGCCTAAAACTGTCAGCTTATGCGTATCAGATGGTATCGTAAAGGTTCCTGTCTCATCGGGATAAATATTTTTTCCGTCAGCTTCAACATAAGGAACAACAGCCTTCAGGTCACTGACATCCTCAAAGGGCTTCTCAATGTTGACCTTGCAAACACCTGTAGTTCCGGAGATATAAAGGTCTCCTTCCGGAGTAAGGTCACTGTAAGAATTAGCAGTAGTTATGCAGGAAACACCGCTTGCTGCGTTATAGAATACTGGATTGATCTCTCCGTTAGCCACCAGTTCTTCTGTAGGTGTGACATAGATACCGCTGCTGCTAAGAATCCACATATCCCCATTACTGTTCTCATACAGGTCAAAGTTGTTGGGATAAGGGAACTTCTGAACTGCGGTAACATTATAGTCTGAATCCATATATGCTATGGCGTTACTGGTGACGATCCAGATCAGATTACGCCTGGTGTCCTTTTTAAGGCGCATGACAATATCAGAAGGCAGACCTTCTTCCACATTGATGGTCTTGATGCCATCCTTTCCTATTACATAAATGCCTCCGCCGTTACTTCCCAGGATGATATCGCCGTTAAATCCTTCCACTACGGTAAGGGTCTCGAAGTTGCTGATTCCGTCCTCTACGCCGTAGGTGGCAATAACGCGATTTCCCTTGATCACATTCGCTCCACCTGTCAGAGCCACAAGGATAGTGCCATCCTCCTGTTCGTAGACACTTCTTATACTGTTGGTAATAAGTCCGTCCTCTTCGGTAAAAGCTGTCACTTCTCCGTTGTCATAACAAATAAGGCCACAGGATCTCCATGTAGAAAGCCAAAGTCGATTCTTGCTGTCCCTGATTATTGACCTGATACGGCTTTCCTTTAACAGCTCTATGAGATCATCCGTCTCCAAATCCTTTCCGGATGCTGTAACAGCTTTTTTGAGCGGAAGTTTTTCAATAGGTCCGTTTTTCCCAATAACACAGATACCTGTATCTGTACCGATGAAGAGCTTTCCGTCATACATGCTGGTGGAATTGACTACCATTGAAGGCAGGTCATATTGCTCGGAAATATTCAAAAACTGATTCGGAACAACCTTCATGACTCCCTGGCGTGATGAAGTAAACCACAGATTTCCCAGATAATCTGTCATAACATGTCCCACATTGTTATTCATAGGTAGATTATCTATTAGCTTAAAGCTACCGTTTTTAAGTACACCGATACCATTTCCGGCAGTTATCCATATCTTTCCGTCAATGTATTCCATGCTTAACAGGTATTTCAAGGGATTAACATCAAACTTCTTAAGAATCTTATATCCATCATTTAAGTCAACCAGATATAATCCCTGATCTCCTGCTTCCTGATATACTACACCGGGAAGTTCCGGGTCAGGCATAATGGCCCCGGCTCCGCCTACCGGGCTGTCCTCCAGGCCTACAAAATTTGCCAGCTTGCCATCTCTTATCATGATAAGGCCGCCTGTATCCGTGGTTCCAAAAACTGTTCCATCGAAACCAACTCTCAGCTGACGCATATCTGCCTCTGCCACAAGCTCATCATCTATCGATGACAGGTTGAAATCCTGGTCAATCATGGTGATACCGCTGGTGGTAGCTACATAGATTACCCCATCCTTGCCCTCAACAATACCGCGGGTGTGAGACGACTTCATACCATCAAGCTTTCCCCACATACGTATCTCGCCCTTTTCCATGACAGCAACACCGTTGTCATTTGTTCCTATCCAAAGGCGGTCATGGCTGTCCACATAAAGACACTTGATACTGGTGATACCACCGGTTGAATCCATACGTTGGAAGGTATTGCCATCATAGCGGATAAGTCCGGCATAACTGCCTATCCATATGAAGCCTTCGCTGGTCTCTGCAATGGCATTGGCTTCCGAAGTGGGAAGCCCCATTGTATTGTCATACATCACTGCAGAAAAACCTTCACTTAGTCCGGTTGGATCCACCGAAAGTGATCTGTTTATGGTTCCACAGGAATTTATGCTCCCTGAGTCCGTTGCTGCAAGGCAGGTAACCATACTAAAGACTGTGGTCAGGATAGCTATAGCAAAAGCAGAAAAAGGACGTATTACATTAATTAAATGTACGTCCTTCGTAAAAACCATTTTTGATTCAGTCTTCAATTTATTATGTCCTCCAAATCAAATTAGCTGTGTTTCATTTTATATCGCAAATATGCTTATTTCCTCATTCTGTGTCAGTATATCATTCATAAATTACTGTGTCCACGACAAGAAAAACCGTGAAACCCGCATAAATACTGCGTTTTTAGTTTTAAATTACTATAATTTATAATTTCTTTATAATTGTTTATAAATTAATAATCATATTTGAGCATTTTTATTGTCTTTTATGATTAAATTTATGATTGTCCCTTTCATATAATTAGTCAGGAAAATGAAAAAGAAAACTACCTTTGTGTGGAGGGAAGAAATGAACAAGAAAAAAGTAGCTATGATCAAAAGATTATATGCCGTAGTGCTGAGCGCTTCACTTGTATTTGGCTCAACACTTACTGCATATGCGGAGCCCACGGAAGGCGAAACACCGCAGAGTCCTGCAGTAGAGACTCCTGAAGTACCTGGAGTTCCTGAAACTCCACAGGATCCGGAAAATACTGCAGCTCCGCAAAATCAGGAAGCTCCTGCAGAATCCGAAACTCCTGAAGCAGGATCTTCTGAAACTCCTGCAGTTTCGATGCCAATAGCTTTCATTTCATCAGAAAACATCATTTCAACAGCTCCTGCAGTAGAAGAAACCTCTCCCGCAGATGTTGCTGCAGCTATCACTTCTGCAGATACAGTAATTGACACCGACAAAGAAATTATTGTGACTGAGTTCAGTCAGGAACAGTTCAATGCAATATCAGGTGCATTAGATAATGCAGCTGACGTCTTTTCATCAAAAGACGAAGAAGGCAATACCGCAGGTGATTATTTCAATACAGGAAGCGATGCCGCTGCTTCAGCAGTTTCACTTACAGATATTGTAAAAAATGACACTGCTTCATCTGATGCATCCACAGATATTTCGGACAGTGCTGCTGCTCTTAGTTCTTTTGATACAGCAAACGCTGCTGCATCCACTGATGTAAGCGAAGCAATAGCTTATGCCAGCACAGCAAACTCTGCTGAAACAAAAGAAGCTGCCAATAAAGCAAAAGACAATGCAAATGCAGAGCTTAGTAACGCAGAAGAAGGTCTTCTGGCTGCAACTTCGGCTTACAGCGCAGCAAGTCAGGAAGTAGACAATGCAACCGCAGAGATTAGTGCAGCATATGAAAAGGTTAATGCTGCAGATCAGAAGGTAAAAGAAGCTCAGGCAGACCTTGACAAAGCAACAATCAATACCAATAAGGCTGCGGATGAACTTACAAAGGCTCAGGAAGAAGCTGACAAGCTTGCAAAGACAGTAAAACAGTACAGTGATACTGAGGATGACCTTAAAGCTATCCAGAATCAGTATTACGCCATGATGATTGAGTACTATAGAAATTCCAAAACGCTTGGAAATAAGGCTGTCTACAATACGGACGGTACACTAAACGTTGAAGCCTGTGCAAAAGCAGTTACTGAGGCTCAAATCCAAGATATGGCAAATGCTCCTGGTGATAAAGTTATGTATCTTGGCAGAGATCTGATGATGAAGCTTATCACCTATATCATTGAAAATGACGAGAATGTTGATAAGAGCACCGCAAATATCACATTTGGTAATAATGATCCTAAAGCTAAAGTAGTAGCCAAAGACTCCTACGAAGGAAAAGTTTTTACTTCCTCAGATTATGCAAGAGATCTCAGTGGTAAGACTGTATATGATGAGAACGGTAAAAAAATACTTGTAGACCAGGTCGTAACTAATCAGGATTCAAGAAAAGATAAAGATGGTAATGAAATCAAGAGAAACGATCCGGTAACCGTAAACTGGGAAAAAGATAGCGATAACGGCATCCATGGTCGAACAAACCGTCTTAAGGTACAGTACACTGACAAAGACAACAATGTACATACCGAGTACTACAACTACGTATTTAAATCAACAAACAACGGCGATACAGTTCAGGGCGTATCAACAGGTCCAGTATATCTGGCAGCAATCAAGACCAACGAAGAGGGTATCAAATATGTTGATCCTGATCAAAGTGCCAACAACTTTGACAATTACAAGAAGCTCAACAACGCGATAACAGCCATAAGCGATTTAAGCAAATACAATGCAGCAAAAGAAGCTGTAGATAATGCTGCAAAGAAAGTTCAGAACCTCCAGATTGAGATCGGTCAGTTAAAGGCAAAGCTTGCAACCAGCAACGCAGCTTTAGGCGAAAAGAAAGCCGAGCTTGCAACTCTTGAGAAAGCACTTAAGACGGCTAAGGATAACCTTGCAACAGCAACCGAAACTAAAACTGCACTGGAAGCAACGGTTCAGGCAGCAAGAAATGCAGTAAACGGAATCGATATTACCAGATTTAACACAACCGAAACCACAAATCCTTCAGTAACCAATCCTTCAGGAACCAACCCTTCAGGAACTAACCCTTCATGAACCAACCCTTCAGGGACAACTCCTTCAGTGACAACTCCTTCAGGGACAACTCCGTCAGGGACGACTCCTTCATTAACGACTCCTACAT
>JAEEGL016112575.1_pt1 | contig 12869 bp, 12 predicted proteins | sample 9134231 | NCBI WGS metagenome assembly JAEEGL01 (sample SAMN16246548, study PRJNA631951) | gut metagenome | biome: gut microbiome; feature: rumen; material: fiber-attached | host: Bos | place: Iran: Karaj | collected 2018-10
TATATCTCCTCCGAGAAGGATGATATCCGGTGCTTCTGCGTCTATCGCTTCGATCAATTCTGATTCATGATCACCATACTTACATGAGTGAAGATCAGTCACCAAAGCGATCCTCACAGGTGTATCTATCTTGTCAGATTCGAGGGTGTAATTTACTACCTTGAGTTTGTTGTAAAGGCCCGGCAGAATAAGCGCTGCCAACAAGGCTAGAACAACGACTCTTCTTATGATCTGTTCGCGTGTTAACTTGATCAACTTCATATTGACGTTAATTATATCTAATGATAATATTTGCGCAAGGTTGACAGAACCTTATGAATTCCCGACTTAAACATTGAGTACAATTAAGATCGTTTTTCATCAACACAATTTTATGAGGTATACATGTCAGAATTAGACGCTTTGATGTCGAAGTCAAAGGAAGACCTTGAGGCAATTGCTGCACAGTTTGGCGATTACACACCTTCCGTTGCCAAGACAAAATCAAGAGAAGAACTCATTGCATCCATCACGAGAATGTCCGTAAGAGAAGTTCAGGATGCAATGGAGAAAGCATCTGCTCCTGCTGCTCCTTCTGAAGAGAAAGAAGAGAAGGCTGAGACTCCTTCCGTCGATGAGAAGAAGGAAGAGAAGAAAGAAGAGAAGCCTGCAGCTAAGAAGCGTGCTCCCAGAAAGAAGAAGACAGAAGAAAAGACTGAGGAAGCTCCTGCCGCAGAAGCAGCTGCTGAAGAAGTTAAGGACGAAGAGAAGCCCGCTCCCAAGAAACGCGGAAGAAAGTCCAAGAAGAAGGAAGAGGAAGCTGCTCCCGAACAGATCTCTATCGAAGAAGCTGTTCCCGCTGCAGCTGAATCAGAAGCTAAGAATGAAGAAACTCCTTCTGAAGAATCCGCTCCTTCCGAGTCCAAGAAGCCCGAGAAGAAGGGCAGAGGAAGACAGAGAAGAAGGATCGCTTTCGGCCCCGATACTGAGACTCATGAAGTTGAGATCAGTCCCGAAGAGAAGGAAGCAGAAGAGCAGGCTGAAGCCGTTGAAGAGAAGCCCCAGCAGCCAGAGGTGCAGTACATCGAGATCGAGGGTATCCTCGAGATCGGCAACGGCGATAACAAGAACGATTTTAACGGCTTTATCCACAAGAATAATTATCTTCCCGGCGAGGAGGACGCTTACGTTCCCGGCCAGGTTATAAGAAGATTAGGTCTTCGTAAGGGCGACAAGATCAAGGGTCTTGCAGTAGCTCCGAGAGGCAAGGACAGATACGCTCCGCTTCGCAAGGTGCTCGCAGTTAACGATATCGAGATCCCCGAGGATTCCGATTACGAGATCACAAGAAAGCGCCCGAGATTCGAGAGCCTCACAGCTATCTATCCTGACAGCAGACTGAAGCTCGAGACTAACAAGGAAGACCTGTCATGCAGAATCATCGATCTGTTCTGTCCTATCGGTAAGGGCCAGAGAGGTATGATCGTATCTCCTCCGAAGGCAGGTAAGACAGTCCTTCTCAAGAAGGTTGCCAATGCTATCACTACCAACAACCCCGAGTGCAAGGTTATCGTTCTCCTCATCGACGAGCGACCTGAGGAAGTTACGGACATGCAGCGCTCCATCAAGGGTGAAGTTGTTTATTCCACATTCGATAAGCGCCCCGAGAACCACGTTCGCGTTACTGAGTTGGTTCTCGAGAGAGCGATGAGACTTGTCGAGCTCGGCCAGGATGTAGTTATCCTCCTCGACTCCATGACAAGACTCGCGCGTGCATATAACCTTACAATCAATCCTACAGGCAGAACTCTTTCCGGAGGTCTCGATCCTGGTTCACTTTACGGTCCTAAGAGATTCTTCGGTGCTGCACGTAACATCGAGTTCGGCGGCTCCCTCACCATCATCGCATCCGCACTCATCGAGACGGGCTCCCGTATGGATGAGGTTATCTTCGAGGAGTTCAAGGGCACGGGTAACATGGAAGTCGTACTCGACAGAAAGCTTGCAGACAGACGTGTGTACCCCGCTATCGCAGTCGACAAGTCCGGTACGCGCCGCGAGGATCTTCTCCTTACAGAGGAACAGCTCTCTTCTGTCTGGCTCACGCGAAAAGCTATCGCCGACGTCGACACGATCGCCGGCACGGAAGCTGTCCTCAACTTCCTTAAGAGGACTCCTGATAACGCGAGCTTCGTTCTGTCAGCTAAGAAGTCTTTTGCAGTTGACGGTTAAAGGTGTATAATATAATCATAAATAATTTATAATTTCGGAGGGTTACGAAAATGAGTGAGAACAATATTCCTTCAGAGTACAAGCCGATCAGCATGTGGGGTTACTTCGGTTATGAGATCCTTTTCTCTATCCCTGTTATCGGTTTTATCTGTCTGATCATCATGTCATTTGCTGCAGGCAACAAGAATGTTAAGAACTTTGCAAGATCTTATTTCTGCCTGTTCATCATCTATTTTGTGCTGACGATCGTTCTTGTTGCGATCGCACTTGCAACAGGTGCCATTAGTTCACTCGATGAGATCTTCAATGCTTTTTAATCACTGTTGACAACCGCTTATAAATAAGATATTATCTTGCGGTTACATGAAATCCGATACGGTATACGTGCGCCAGGTACGCACCGTGTCTTTGATTATGAGGTGAAGAAATGAAGACAGACATCCATCCTAAGACTTACAACGCTGTTGTTAAGTGTGCGTGTGGAGCAACATTCGAGGCTATCTCTACAAAGCCTGAGATCAACGTCGATATCTGCTCTAACTGCCATCCGTTCTACACAGGCAAGCAGAAGCTTGTTGACACAGGCGGAAGAATCGACAAGTTCAACAAGAGAATGGGAAGAGCATAAGTTCAAACCAAATAAGAACTGCCTTGAAACCAAGGCAGTTCTTTTTTACAATATAAGACATGTCAGAAACAGAAAACAAAACAAATATAAACGCTGAGACAAAGCCCGAACTCAAGAAGACCACCATCGGCGGTCAGGCTTTGATCGAAGGTATCATGATGGTCGGCCCCAAGCGTACCTGCATCGCAGTCCGTAAGGGTGACGGCACTATTCATGTTGAAGAGATCACACAGAGCGAGAGAGTGACTTTCTACGAGAAGGTTCCTTTCATCAGAGGCTGTATCAGATTCTACAAGATGCTCGTTAAGGGTACGGATGCCCTCATGAAGTCGGCAGATATCTCCGAGCAGGGCGCACCTCAGGAAGAGGGCGAAGAGAAGAAGCAGCCTTCCGCACTTGAGCAGTATCTTAATAATCACTATAACGTCATGGTAACGCTGTCCGCGATCTTCGGAATCCTTTTGTCCGTAGGTCTGTTTATCCTGCTGCCTTGGCTTATCGTGTTCCTTGCGACCAAGATAATGGGAAGTGCGCTTGCACAGACGACATGGATGTCTGTAGTGCTTAACCTCGCCGAGGGCGTATTGAGAATGATCATCTTCTTCCTGTACTTAAGATTCGCTTCCAAGATCGAAGGTATCGACCGCGTTTGGCGTTATCACGGCGCAGAGCACAAGACCATCGCATGCTATGAGGCAGGCGAGCCTTTGACGGTCGAGAACATCAAGAAGTATTCAAGATTCCATCCGAGATGCGGAACATCATTCATGTTCCTCGTACTCGCGATCTCCATCCTGATATACACGGTAGCAGGTATTCTCGTTGGCGACGGCCGGTTCCTCATCAACGCACTGCTCCGTATCCTTCTTATCCCCGTTATCTGCGGTGTCTCATTCGAGATCTTAAGAGCAGTGGGAAGAGGCAACAACGCAGTCTGCAGAGGATTGAGCAAGCCGGGTCTGTGGCTCCAGAAGTTCACGACAGGTGAGCCCGATGCACCGATCATCGAGGTCGCTATCGCAGCTATGCAGGCGGTTATCCCCGAGAACGCGGACGAAGATGTCTGGTGACATTAATAAAGCAATCGAAGTTCTAACCGAAGCGGGCATCGACAGAGAAGATGCCCGTTTTGATGTAGGCGTTTTATTTTCCGAGTTCGGCGATGATGAGAAGGTTTTCGACGAGGCTGTGAAGAAGCGTGCTGCGGGTGTGCCTGTAGCCTACATAACGGGACGTCAGGCGTTCTACAGGGAAGAGTACAAGGTTACGCCCGATGTGCTGATCCCCAGGGCTGATACGGAGCTTCTCGTGGAGACTGCGCTTCGCTTCCTGGGAGCTCTTGATCTTCCCGCGGGCGACGTAAACCTCGTGCCGGAGAGCGATAAACGGCTCACAAGCCCCCGTATTCTGGATCTGTGCACGGGAACGGGCTGCGTCGGCATCTCCGTCCTTAACGGTCTCCTTGCGAAAAGCTTACGCGCGCAGGCTGTCTTATCCGACATATCTGAAGCCGCTCTTAAGATCGCGCGCGAGAATTCCGACAGTCAGGCGACTGACAGATCTGCTGTGCAGGTGATCAAACTGGACGTTCTCGCGGATGAATTACCGGCGGATCTAGGAGTGTTTGATGTCATCACGGCGAACCCTCCGTATATCAATTCAGACGACATGAAGGCTCTCGATAAGGAGGTCAAAGACCATGAACCGCACCTTGCTCTGGCGGGCGGAGATGACGGTCTTATCTTCTATCCGGCTATCGCGAAACTGTCCTATAAATGTCTCAGTGACGGCGGGATGCTCGCCGTCGAGCATGGTTACGATCAGGCGGAGCAGGTCGCGCAAACCCTTATGGCACAAGGGTTTAACAATGTTAAATCGTTGAAAGACTTCGGAAATAACGACCGTGTCACGTTCGGAATAAAGCAGGGGAGGTAAGTTCTATGCCGGGCAAGTTTTTCTTGTACAAATATGAGGTCGGTGACGTTGTAAAGATGAAGAAGAAGCACCCCTGCGGAAGCTTCGAATGGACGCTCACCAGGGTCGGCGCAGAGTGCAAGATGACCTGCAACAAGTGCGGCCGCCTCGCGGTCATGGACAGACCAACTCTCGAGAAGTCAACAGCGGAAGTTAAGAGAGGGGATTAATAATAGATACATATGGCGTTAAGTCCATCAACATAGAACCAATTTCCAGGAATTGTTCCTGAACGAAGTCCGTTTAATGCCTGTTGATAAGCGGTTGCATTGTCAAATCTGATATTACAGCTTGGAAGGCCGCTGTTGATTTGCTCGTTTATAATTGAGATGATCTGATCAATATTGCATTCGGATAAGTAGTAACCCTCGTGCCGATAATAATTAAAAACTGCTTCTTCTCCTGTTATAACAGGGGTTGGAGTAAAACTTGAATAATGTGATTCTAATGACCTTAATTCTTCAGCCGTAAGACCAAAATAACAATAACGAATAATAGGTTTTCCGTCTGAATTGTTAGTGTCTATATCGTCCCATGTTACATCAATATACATTTCATCGGAGTTTACATAGACATAATTCCATACATGCATTGATACAGGATCATAATTGTTGCAGATTAATCCGTTGTCTATTCCGAGATAGTCCAATATATATTTATAAGCAAGTGCATATCCTTCGCAAACACAATTGTGTTCGACCAAAGCGCCGTATAAATCATGTACATGAGGTCCTTCCATACTGCTTTCATATGTAATGCGTGTGATAAGTTCATCATGTACGATCTGACATTTTCTCCAATCGTCAGAATCTTCCGGAATACAGGCGACGATGGAATCAACTTCGTCATCTATTTGAGTTTTCATTTCCTGAATCTGATCATCGGTAAGATCAAGATAAATGAATAGATATTCTCTTGCTGTTTTTATTCTGCCGTTCACATAGATTACTTGGTTGTTTACCGTAAAATCAAGTAACCAAAACGTGCTGTAGTCCATAAGCCTGAAATCACTATTGCTCACTCCGGTTACAGACTCATTGAAATAACCGGTTTCTCTCATGTCATCTGCGCCTATCAGATAGACTTTTTCTTCACGCAGGGCCAGTGCTTCTTCGAACTGTTCAAGCATGTTTTCTTCTCCATCTTCATAATATATGAGACGATAGCCATCATCGGTTATTGTTGGATTAGATTCCTGTGTGCTTGCGGGCTCGGGGCTTGGAGACGGAGTTGGACTGGGTGTTGCTGACGGCGTAGGAGATGGTGAAGGTGTGATCGTAATACTTGTTTCTATAGTGGTTGCGCTTTCCTCGGTTCCTTCGGCTACTGATTGTAGATTGTGTATAAGATTTCTGCAGGCTTCCTGAACCTTACTGATGGTATCGTTGTTTTCGGCGGATGAATACCTGCTGCATGAAGTAAGTATGACAATTACTAATAAAATAATCGGAATTAAGTGCTTTCTTTTCATCTGATTACCACTCCTTACACTATCTCGACTGACTGCGAGATGCAGATGCGTCTTCCGTCGCAGTCCTCGATAACGAACTGGCGGTTCGAATCCGCTTTCTCGGACTTCTTAGCTTCGGGCAGCTCCTCTATGATCTTCACGCCCGCAGCCTTGAGCTCGTGGTACAGAAGCATCGGCTCTGTAACGTAGATTATGAGCTCGTACAGGGAAGGGGCGGCGATCCTCACGGGGCTCTCCACGAGAGCGATCACGATATTATCTCTTGTAAGCCTTATGTGCGGCATCTTCTCGTCGTCCAGATGTGCCGCCTTGAATCCCAGATTCTTCTCATAGAACAGCGATGTCTTAAGAGGGTCGAGGCAGGCGAATACAGGTGCGCACGCATTCATCAGGTGAAGTGCGGAAGAGCCTTCCTCTTTGCTTTCTTCCTCTTCGGGATCCTCGACTGTATCGTTGGTCTCTTCGTTAAACTTAAACCCCAGTAAAGGCTCGCCGAAAGCCTTCTCGTGATCCTCGAGCGAATCCATCATGCTGTGTCTTGCCATGATCTGCTCCGTGGTAAGCGAAGACGGCACTTCGCGGAGGGAGTCGACCTTTTCGAGATACTCGGCGAGGTTTAAGAAGCGTACGTAAAGAGGCATAATGTCCTGCGCCTGCTTCGGAAGCTCAGCCGCGGGTGTGCCGTGCAGCATCATCATCGCGTACTCGGAAGCCTCCGGCGGCATGTGTGCGAAAAGCTTGTTGATAAGTGTAAGCTCAGCTCCGGTCTTGTCTGCCGTACCGCCCTTGTTGATCGTCTCTTCGAACATGTCGAAGACCTGGTTAATGTCGTGGAGCGGATAGTTTTTACTAAGCATGAGGGACCTCTTCGTATTAATTTTGTTTAATTATATCATCACTTGTGAATTGCATAATCAGCGCGATGATATATATTAGTTAAGGTTATGGCAGGCATCAAGAAGACAAATGCGATGCGCATGCTCGATAAGGGCGGCATCAATTACGAAGCAAGGGAGTATGAGTACGACGAGAACGATCTCGACGGACATCATGTTGCCGAGTTCTTTAACATTCCTTACGAGGAAGTCTTCAAGACACTGACTGCCGTATCGGATACGGGTGAGTACATGGTCTTCTGCCTGTCGGTCGACGACGAGCTTGACCTTAAGAAGGCGGCACGTCTGGCGGGCGTGAAGCGTATCGAGCTGATACACGTCAAGGATCTTCTCAAGGTCACGGGCTACATAAGAGGCGGATGCTCTCCCATCGGAATGAAGAAAGAATACCGCACATTCATAGACGAGATGATCGAACTTGTCGACACGGTGCATGTAAGCGGCGGACAAAGAGGACTTCAGCTTAAGCTGTCTCCGTCCGACCTCATAAGTTTTACGCACGCGACAGTAGGCTCCATCACGATGTAACGGCAGTACGGGAAAGAGGCGTTTGTAAATGGAAAAATACGAAGTATTCAGATCGCTTGCGATCATCATAATTGCGGCCAAGTTCTTTGGTCTTTGTGCGCGTAAGCTCAAGGCTCCGCAGGTAGTAGGCGAGATCGTTGCCGGACTTATCGTAGGACCTTCTCTTCTCGGTATCGTAGGATACTCTGATTTCCTCGGTTATATGGCTGAGATCGGTGTCATGCTCCTCATGTTTACGGCAGGTCTCGAGACGCGTATCTCCGATCTTCGTAAGACAGGTCTCAAGGCGCTTCTTATAGCATGCTCCGGCGTGTTCATTCCGCTTGTCTGCGGAACACTTCTTTACATGGCTTTCTACGGCTTCGCGCCCTGGGGTGACGAAGAATTCTATAAGGCGTTGTTTGTCGGTCTTATACTGACTGCAACTTCAGTTTCCATCACAGTTCAGACGTTAAAAGAACTCGGTAAGATCTCCGAGTTTGTCGGCACGACTATCGTGTCCGCAGCCATCATCGACGATGTCATCGGCATCTTCGTTCTTACTATCGTAATCGGTATGAAGGACCCGTCTCAGGACATCTCGAGCACGTTCCTCATGAGCGGACTTTTCTTCCTCGTATCGCTCGTCTTCGGTTATGCTTTCTACCGCGTATTCAAGCTCGTCGACAAGCGCTGGCCGCATACACGACGTATCCCGATCATCGGTCTGGCATTGTGCTTCGTCATGTCCTATTGTGCGCAGAAGTACTTCGGCGTTGCTGACATCACAGGTGCTTATGTTGCAGGCGTAATCCTCAGTTCTTTGGATGACTCCACATACATCTCACGTAAGATGGATATCAATTCCTACATGATCTTCGGACCTGTCTTCTTCGCGTCGATCGGACTTCAGACGGACATCAAATCAGTCGATACGAGCATACTTCTGTTCTCGATCTGCTTCGTTCTTGTCGGTCTTCTCTCGAAGATCATCGGCTGCGGTGCGGTCTCCAGGCTGTGCGGATTCAAGGGCAGGGACTGCCTTAAGATCGGCGTCGGCATGATGACAAGAGGCGAGGTCGCACTTATCGTTGCTCAGCGCGCTCTGTCTGTAGGTGCGTTAAGCGGTGCATACTTCACGTCGGTTATCTTCCTTATCGTAGTATCGTCTATCCTGACTCCGATCCTTCTGAAGATCCTGTATACGGACAAAGCTGCCGCGGCCTGATCCTCGCATTTTATTTAAAATAATAAATAGTTTATAATGTTCTCTGAGTGCATGGGAGGATTATTAACTATGTCTGATATCAAGCTTGATGAGCTTAAGAGTAATGCGAAGATATATTTTGTAGGTATCGGCGGAATATCTATGAGCGGCCTCGCGCTGCTGACCAAAGGCTACGGCTTCCGCGTAGGAGGCTCCGACAGCCACCCTTCAGAGAGAACACAGATGCTTGCTGACAGCGGCATCACGATCTATAACTGCCAGGAAGGCAAGAACATCGACGAGTTCGAGCCCGACTACATCGTTAAGACTGCGGCTATCCTTCCTCATAACAAGGAGCTTGCACGCGCTCTCGAAAAGGACATCACCGTCTTCGACAGATCTGAGTTCCTCGGCATCATCACGAATTCATACAAGAACGTTATCAACATCTCCGGTACACACGGCAAGACAACTACAACGTCGATGACATCGATGATGCTCATCGATGAAGGAATCGATCCTACGATCCACCTCGGAGCTCCCTTCGACGGCATCGGAGGCTCGACAGTAAGGCAGGGCGGAGGAAGGGATATCCTCGTATCCGAAGCATGCGAGTTCAAGCGTTCATTCCTCGAGTTCAGATCGACAACAGCTGCTATCACGAATATCGATCACGACCACGTCGACTGCTATCCGACATTGGATGATGTTATCGATGTATTCGCACAGTTCATTGACAAGATCGATGAAGGAGGCAACCTCGTAGTAACGGGTACAGACGCCAACATCAAGGAAGCTATAAAGAGAGCTAACAGAAAGCCCCGCGTTATCACATGTTCTGCTGACGGTTCAGATGCAGACTTCAAGGCGGAGGACATTACATATACGGAAGGCCTTCCGGGATTCGATCTCATCATCATGGGTGAGAACGCAGGAAGAGTTCAGCTTAGAGTTCCCGGCGCACATAATATCAGCAACGCTCTCATCGCTGCTGCCTGTGCTTACCTTAACGGAGCATCTGCCTCTTCGATCATCAAGGCGTTAAATGAGTTCGGAGGCGCTGACGGAAGATTCACCATCAAGGGCACATACAAGGGTGCGGAAGTCGTAGTAGATTACGCGCATCATCCGACGGCAGCAAGAGTTACTATCGACGCTGCGATGCATATGCCTCACAACAATCTTCTCGTAGTATTCCAGCCTCTTACTTTCAACCGTGTAGATGCTCTCTTCGACGAGTATGTAACGAGCCTTCTTCCTTGTAAGAAGATACTCTTCTCCGAGATATTCACGGACAGAGAAGTTATCCATGAAGGCATGGTATCAAGTAAGAATATCGCAGATGAGATCAACAAGAGAGGCGGCAACGCTGAGTTCTTCGCAGATAAGGAAGACCTTAAGAAACGTATAGACGAGCTTGTTCATGATGGTGACATGATCCTCATCTTAGGACCCGAAGACATAAGAGAACTCGGTAACGAGTTGTGCCCTGAGGGTAAGTAATGAGCACACCCGGCAACGTGAGACCTAAGCAGGCGCCCCGTAAGCAGGCACCGATCGCACTTATCAGCATGGGCCTTATGGCGGCGGTGCTGATCGCGCTTGTCATACTTTGTCTCGTTCCGGGTGCAGGTAAGAACATCAAGAATCCTGTGCTCGCTATCTACGGTGATGAGGGTAATTTCCCGTCGCTGTCATTCACGAATACGATGCATGCTGCAGGCTTCGAGTATGAGCTTCTGAATTACGGCAATGAGCTTCCTGACAGCAATGACATTGTTGTCGTCGGTGTCGGCGAGGATGCACTTTATGTTATCAACGAATACAAGGATGATCCGAGAGTTATCGGATTCGTGCTGGTCTGCCCCGGATACAACGAGGATTTCCTGACGGGTCTGTCGAGTCTTAATCCTGCGTGTGATGTCGCGATTTTCGCAGGGCGTGATAATGCTGATGCTGTCGCGCAGATGGGTGCTTCGCGTCTCATTTATGAGAGGATCTCCGGTGACGACACTCTCTTCGGTACACCCGTAAAAAGAGGCGGGCTGTTCGCGTCGAAGGTGTACTTTAATAACGCGCAGAACCGTATGCTCTCGCTGTCGTGCTTTAACGTGAATGATCCGGACAAGCTGTTCTTCTCGCCTCTGTTCCAGAACGAATTCGCGGGATACTTAAGCGTAACTTATATCGACGAGTCGACAAGAGAAACGTCATTCGGAAGGATCAACGCATGGTTCGTATTCGAGTGGATCGCAGTCGCACTCGCGGCAGTATCTATCCTTCTTTACATATCGAACATGGGTCTGTCGGTAACAGGCAGCGACCCGAAGAAAGCTCCCATATCGAAGTGGGTATTCGGTCTTATCGGAGGCATCTCCATCGCGGTGGGTATAGGCGTGATCGCGACTACATTCAGCCACATACTTCTCGGTGCGATGCCGCTCGTTCAGGTGCTTCTTCCTCTCGTGTTCATGCTGTGCCTGTTCATCATCAACTTCACATGGATCACGACTAAGGACGGCAAGTTTGTCCCTTCGAAGAAGACGTTTATTCCGTCTGTATTCATGGCTGTGATCACGGGCCTTTTTATGCTCATGATCGTGTCGCTTACGACGGATCTTAAAGTGCACATTATGAATGATGCAGGAATGTCGTCCGGCTTCCTGACATTGATGTTTATTACGGATGCGGTGCTCGCGACAGGACTTATCTATGCTTCGCGTAAATCATCCACGGCAGGACAGGGTGCGAAGAATTGCTTCGGCAACAGACTTATCTTCGCTCTTATGTTTATCCCGTGCGCAGCGGCGATATTGTTCGGTCTGATCCCGGGCAATACGGGCGTGTTCTATGCGGGCCTTGCAGGACTTGCGGCGACGGGTATACCGTACCTTGCGGTAATCCCTCTTGTAAGACATACGGACAGATCTTTGGTGCCGGGAGTGCTACACGGCATCGTCTTTGCTTTGATACTTGCAGCAGTGCTTTAACACACAGTGATAACGGATAAGGAGAAGGGAACATGATAGAATTCTACAACGCGTTTATCTCGTACAAGCATGCAGAACTCGACTCAAAAGTCGCAGCTCATGTACAGCGTAATCTCGAGCATTTCCACATCCCGCACGCGATCCGCAAGAAGGTCGGAAAGAAGAAGATCGAGCGTATCTTCCGCGACAAGGATGAGCTTCCTATCACGAGCGATCTTACCGACACGATAAGCAATGCTCTCGAGAAGGCTGATTACCTCATCGTTATATGCTCGCACAATACCTGTGAATCCATCTGGGTAGAAAGAGAGATCAACTTCTTCCTTAAGAACCACAGCAAAAATAAGATTCTGACTGTTCTTGCCGACGGTGAGCCGACCGAGGTCATCCCGAAGATACTTCAGCAGGACGAACGCGTGGTGAAGGATGAGGACGGAACGGAACGTACGATAAAGGTTAATATCGAACCTCTGTCCTGCGACTACCGCATGCCTCTTAACAAGGCCAAGAAACTTGAACTTCCGAGACTTGCAGCTGCTCTGATCGGCTGCTCATATGACGAACTCGTAAGAAGACAGAGAGCGTACAGGACAAAGCAGATCATCGCCGTAAGTGCTGTTATTGCAGCGGCGGCGATTGTTTTCGGCGGGTACATGTACAGAAGCAAGCTGAAGGTCGATCAGGCGCTGCGCCAGTCCCTTATTGATCAGAACCGTTACCTCGCGATACAGTCTGATATGCTCCTTGAGGATGACCACAGGCTGGATGCGATTCACCTCGCGCTCGCGGCACTCCCGGAGGATCTGAATGATGAAGGTGCCGTAACGGGTGAGGCCATGGCGGCACTCGCGACTGCGGCTAATGCCTTGGTGACTCAGCACGGATCCAATATGGGTCCTGTCTGGAACAATCCTCCGCGCGGTTAAGTCGTACTGGTCGCTGAGAATAAAGACGAAACGAGAATGGCGTCGATGGATACGCTGGA
>JAEEGL016911785.1_pt1 | contig 12869 bp, 8 predicted proteins | sample 9134231 | NCBI WGS metagenome assembly JAEEGL01 (sample SAMN16246548, study PRJNA631951) | gut metagenome | biome: gut microbiome; feature: rumen; material: fiber-attached | host: Bos | place: Iran: Karaj | collected 2018-10
AAAACATATAACAGCAATCGTATGCTTTTTACTAAGGATGAGATCGAATACACTGCTTATAGTGCGGATAAGGCGCTACCGACATCTTTGCCGGGAGATACGACACTCAGTAAGCCGACGATGGACTATAAGGAAGTCTACGATAAACTCAATGACATCCGAAGCATTGACAGTATATATAAAGATATTAACTATGTTTCCGGACAGTCGGTACGTACGATCCAGGACAAAATGGACAATCAATTGATACCGGCTTATGAAGCATTGGAGAATGCACGAGGCAAGAGTAATGCCAGAACCTTCGTTAACGCATATTCGGCTTATGGCGACTCGTATAAGCTCTATGGCACGACGGTGATCGATCTGATCGACAAGTACCGGGATGTAAGAGAGTTTATGAGTCTTTTGGATCTGATCCCGGAGCCGTTGGAAACCAGTCAGGACATCAAAAACGCGATTGCGGCTTATGAAAAATACACAAACATCCGGGATAATAATAAGGAAGAATATAAGATGCTCGATGATTCGGATGTGCTGAAGGTGGAGCGCCTATCGTCTGGTATCAGTACGGTTACCAATATCGAAACACGTATTGATAATATAACAAGTGTGTATCCGCCTAAAACGATGTCCGATTATACCGGGAAGTTTTTACCGAATTTACAGATTGCGGAGACGGCATACAATGCGTTGATAAAAAAATACCCGAACACCGATATTGAGACGATGGTAGGGAATCGAAGCAAGTTGGAAGAGTACAAAACGTTCCGTGATTATGTGAAGAAAATACAGAATGTTTGTAACCTGGAAAACGAAGAAGTGTGTAACAGTCTGAATACGATGATTCAGCCGCTTATGACGGAATTGAACTCGTTAAGTAAGAGCAATACAACGATCTATAATAATATCAATACATTGGGACTGATCGCGCAGGTCGAGGAACTGAATAAAGACGCGACCGCGGCCAAGAATCTTCGTTCCCGAGTGGATGCGTTGATGATCTCACCGACGTCGGATGACAATGCCGCTCTTGATGCGATCAAGAAAGATTTGGCGGCGCTCAATAAGACAGCCAGAGCGTACTTTGGCAGCATCTACGAGCAGTATATCCAGGCACTTGAGTATGGTACATTCACGGATGATATGAATATGGCTTCGCGTGTTGATCAATTGATCGCGCGGATTGGGACCGTGACAAGTGCGTCCGGCAAGCGTATTCAGGAGGCGGAGGATGGATACAATTCGCTGACTGAAATGCAAAAGTCGTTGGTAACCAAGTACCCGACATTAGTGGAAGCAAGAAAGCAGTATAACCTTCTGAGGATGGACCTGGCTTCAGCAAAAGTAACCAATATTAAAACCGGTTATGTGTACACGCATGCGTATATCCGACCGGTTCCTAAAGTGTCTGTTGATGGTATTATGTTGACAAAGGATGTTGATTATACGGTTACGTATTCCGGTAACACCAAAAATGTCGGTACCGGTCGAGTTATTATTACCGCTATTGAAGGAAGCGGATATAAGGGGACATTTTCCAAGACCTATAAGATCGTTAAGGATTCTTTGTCCGGAGCAACGATCAAAGGAATCGCTAAGAAGTATAAGTATACCGGAAAGAAAATCAAGCCGGTTCCGACCGTGTATTGTAACGGGTATTTATTGAAAAAAGGAACAGACTATACCATTACGTATTCCAATAATAAAAAGAAGGGTACTGCGAAACTGACGATCAAAGGAAAGGGTAATTATAAAGGATCGAAGTCCAAGACATTTAAGATCTATAAAAAGAAATAAGGATTATGATTCATAAGAATTATAATTCGTTAGTAATAGAAAAAGAGTATGGTAAAAAGAAGGAGGAGACAAGCGCAATGGATTACAAAAAGGCAGGCGTGGATATCGAGGCCGGGTACAAAGCAGTTGAACTGATGAAAGAACACATAGCCTCGACAATGCGACCGGAAGTAGTGACGGATATCGGAGGTTTCTCCGGTGCGTTCTCGATGAAGTCATTTGTGGGAATGGAGGAACCGACTTTGGTGTCCGGGACAGACGGAGTCGGGACCAAGCTTAAGCTTGCCTTTATTCTTGACAAGCATGACACCGTCGGTATTGACTGTGTGGCCATGTGTGTGAATGATATCGCTTGCGCCGGCGGCTCGCCGTTATTTTTCCTGGATTATATTGCCTGCGGTAAAAATGAGCCGACGAAGATCGCGAAGATTGTCAGCGGTGTAGCGGAAGGATGTCGCCAGGCAGGAGCCGCTCTGATCGGTGGTGAGACGGCGGAGATGCCGGGATTCTATCCGGTTGACGAATACGATCTGGCGGGCTTTTCTGTTGGTATCGTAGATAAAAAGGACATGATCAGCGGGGCGAATCTTCGTGGCGGAGATGTCCTGATCGGTATGGCAAGCTCCGGTATACACAGTAACGGCTTTTCGCTGGTTCGTAATGTGTTCTCCATGAATGAGGAAACGTTGAACAGCAAATATGAGTGCTTGGAAAGTGACAAGACTCTGGGCGAGACCTTGCTTGCGCCAACCAAGATCTACGTGAAAGCACTTTCTGCCATCCGTGAGAGCGGCGCCGTGATCAAGGCCTGCTCGCATATTACAGGAGGCGGATTCTACGAGAATATTCCGCGTATGCTCAAAGAGAACAAGCATGCGGTTGTCCATGTTGGCAGTTTCCGAATTCCGCCTATTTTTGAAATGCTGGCAAGAGACGGAAACGTTGACGAGCATGTTATGTTCAATACCTATAATATGGGAATTGGTATGGTGCTTGCCGTGGATCCGGAAGATGTAGACAAGACTATGGCGGCTATCGAATCAGCCGGCGAAACACCGTATGTGATCGGCGAGATCACAACCGGAGATCGAGGTGTAACATTGACGGAGTGATGATCGGCACGTCGTTTGCATCTAATAGAAGAGTAAATCGATTAGAATTATTTACAGAACAGAGGAATCAGCAATTATGTTACGTGTGGCAGTATGTGTCTCCGGCGGAGGCACGAATTTACAAGCAATCATAGACCGGGTGAAGGACGGAACCATCACCAACACGGAACTGGTCCTCGTGATCAGCAACAAGCCGGGCGCCTATGCATTGACACGTGCGGCGGAGGCCGGTATCGATACCGCGGTGATCGAACCCAAGACGTTTCCGTCTAAGGATGCATTCGGTGAGGCGATGGTCGATGCGTTGAAGAAGGCGCGCATCGATCTTGTTGTGCTTGGAGGTTACCTGGTTATTCTGCCCGAGAATCTGGTTAAGGCGTATGAGGGACGGATGATCAATATTCATCCGTCGTTGATTCCGTCGCATTGCGGTGAGGGGTATTATGGATTAAAAGTGCACGAGAGTGTACTGGCACGTGGTAACAAGGTGACGGGAGCGACCGTTCACTTTGTTGATGAAGGTGCTGATACCGGTCCGATCATCCTGCAGAAGGCTGTCGAGGTGCTTGATGACGACACGCCGGAGGTGCTGCAAAAACGAGTGATGGAGCAGGCGGAGTGGAAGATCCTGCCGCAGGCGATTGACCTGATTGCGAACGATAAGATCACGATTGTTGACGGTGTAGTTAAGCAAAAATAGGAGTGGAAGCCCTTGTTGAAAGAGAATGAGTTAAACCTCGATTGTTGATAGGGGTGTTGAGATAAACAAGGGCATAAGATGCCCGATATGGAGGAAACTATGGACATATTAATCGTAGGAAGCGGTGGTCGTGAGCATGCGATCGCTACCGCTGTGAAAAAGAGTAAGAAAGCAGACAAGATTTACTGCGCGCCGGGTAACGGCGGGATCGCAGGTATCGCTGAATGCGTGGATATCGGTGCCATGGAGTTCGATAAACTGGCGGATTTCGCTGAAGAAAAGAAGATCGGACTGACTATCATCGGTATGGATGATCCTCTGGTCGGAGGTGTGGTCGATGTATTTGAAAAACGCGGTTTGAGAGTATTCGGTCCGAGAAAAAATGCCGCGATCATCGAGGGATCAAAGGCTTTTTCAAAAGATCTGATGAAAAAATACGACATTCCGACTGCGGCTTATGAAAACTTTAACGATGCCGACAAGGCGCTGGCTTATCTTGAGACACAGAAGATGCCGATCGTTGTCAAGGCCAGCGGATTGGCGCTCGGAAAGGGTGTTCTTATCTGTCAGACTCTCGATGAAGCCAAGGATGCTGTCAAGTCGATCATGACGGATAAGCAGTTCGGTGATGCCGGCAACGAGATTGTGATCGAGGAATTCCTGACAGGCCGTGAGGTTTCCGTTCTATGCTACTGTGACGGTACACATATCAAGCCGATGACGAGTGCGCAGGATCACAAGCGCGCAAAAGACGGAGATCAGGGATTGAATACAGGTGGCATGGGTACCTTTTCTCCGAGTCCGTTCTACAACGATGAGGTCAAGAAGTTTTGTGAGGATAAAGTCTATCAGGCAACGATGGACGCAATGAAAAAAGAAGGCAGAGACTTTACTGGTATACTCTTTGTCGGATTGATCCTGACGGAAGAGGGTCCGAAGGTTCTCGAGTACAATGCCCGCTTCGGTGATCCGGAAGCGCAGGTGGTGCTGCCTCGTATGAAAAATGATATCATCGATGTGATGGAAGCCTGCATAGACGGAAAACTCGATACGATCGATCTTCAATTTGAAGACAATGCGGCAGTTTGTGTGGTTCTCGCTTCCGACGGTTATCCGGAGCATTATGAAAAAGGCAAGGAGATCCACGGACTTGAAAACTTCGATAACAAAGAAGGCTATTATGTATTCCACGCCGGTACAAAGAAGGATGGCGATAAGATCCTTACCAATGGTGGGCGCGTCCTGGGTGTTACAGCGCTCGGAGGTACATTGAAGGAGGCGCGTGCGAATGCTTATAAGGCAACGGAGTGGATCGACTTCGATAATAAGTATATGCGCCATGACATCGGAAAAGCGTTGGATGAAGTGTGACTAATCAGGGAATATATATTCCCGGTAGATATAACCAAATACCAAGAGGAGGACAATCAAATGTACAGTTTTGATGAAGTAAGAAAAGCAGACCCCGAAGTGGCAAAAGCCATGGAGCTCGAAACCGGTCGCCAGAACGACCATATCGAGCTGATCGCATCCGAGAACTTCGTATCGAAGGCCGTGATGGCAGCGATGGGATCAACCTTGACCAACAAATACGCGGAAGGATATCCGGGCAAGCGTTATTACGGTGGCTGCCAGTATGTAGATATCGTAGAGGATCTGGCACGTGAACGTGCAAAGAAACTCTTTAACTGTACCTACGCGAACGTACAGCCGCACTCGGGCGCACAGGCCAATATGGCGGTATTTTTCGCGCTGGTAAAACCGGGCGAGACCGTAATGGGTATGAATCTGGATCACGGCGGTCACCTTTCACATGGAAGCCCGGCCAATATCTCAGGAACCTATTATAACATCGTTCCTTACGGTGTGGATGACTCCGGATTTATCGATTACGATGAGGTGCTTCGCATCGCCAAGGAGTGCAAACCGAAGATGATCATCGCCGGTGCTTCGGCGTACTGCAGAAAAATAGACTTTAAGCGCTTCCGTGAGATCGCGGATGAAGTCGGCGCATTTTTAATGGTGGATATCGCACATATCGCCGGACTCGTTGCCAGTGGGTATCATGAGAGCCCGATCCCGTACGCGCATGTAACGACAACAACAACCCACAAAACGCTTCGCGGTCCGCGTGGAGGAATGATCCTTTCTTCCGAGGAATTTGCTACTGAGCATAAGCTGAACAAAGCAATCTTCCCGGGAACACAGGGCGGCCCGCTTATGCACGTGATCGCAGCGAAAGCTGTCTGCTTCGGTGAGGCATTGAAACCGGAATTCAAGGATTACGGAAAAGGAATCATCGATAACGCACAGGCGCTTTGCAAGGGACTGATGAGCCGTGGTGTAGATATTGTTTCGGGTGGCACGGATAATCATCTGATGCTGATCGATCTTGTCAAGAAAGGACTCACCGGTAAAGAGGTGGAGGTATGGCTTGACGATGCCAACATCACAGCCAACAAGAATACCATCCCGAATGATCCGCAGTCACCGTTTGTTACATCGGGAATCCGTCTTGGATCGGCAGCTGTGACCAGCCGTGGATTCAAAACAGATGATATGGATCAGGTAGCGGAAGCAATTGCTATGCTGATTGACGATCACGATGCAAATACCGAAAAAGCAAAAGCAATTGTCAAGACATTGACAGACAAGTATCCGTTATATGACATTAATTAATCCATGAGTAAAAGACTTTTTATCGCAGAGAAGCCGAGCGTGGCAAAGGAATTCGCTCGTGTGATGGGCGTCAACGGCACCTCCCGTGATGGCTATATGGAGTCGGAAGATACCGTGGTTACCTGGTGTGTAGGACACCTGATCACGATGAGTTATCCGGAAGTTTATGATCCCGCTATGGCCAAATGGAATCAGGAGACGTTGCCGTTTTTGCCCGAGACCTATCTCTATGAGGTTATCCCTTCGGCAAAAAAACAATACGATGTAGTGAGCACCCTTCTGAACCGGGACGATGTCGACACCATCTATGTCTGCACGGACTCGGGACGAGAAGGAGAGTATATCTACCGCCTGGTTGACGCGCATGCTCATGTGCCGGAGACTAAGAAAAAATTCCGCGTGTGGATTGATTCGCAGACAGAGGAGGAGATCAAACGAGGCGTTCGCGAGGCAAAGCCGCTCGATGCGTATGATGATCTCAGTGATTCCGCCTATCTGCGAGCCAAGGAAGATTATCTGATGGGAATCAATTTTTCCCGCATCCTTTCAATCCGCTACGGACGATGGATGAATGACATTCTTCGCGATAAAAAATGGACTTCCGTTTCCGTCGGACGCGTGATGACTTGTGTGCTCGGCATGGTAGTTGTTCGCGAATGGGAGATACGTCGTTTTGTGAAAACACCGTTTTACCGCGTGCAAGGGAAGTTTTCTTTGGAAGGGAAAGGCTTTCCCGGCGAGTGGCGTGTCAGAGAAGGTTCACGGTACTATGAGCCGGATATTTATGTGATCCCTTCCGATGGAAAAAATGAAGGCGAGGATAGCTCCGCTTCTGACAAAAAGAAGGGACCGCAACCGGATTTTTCACTATCATCGATCCTTTATAAAGAGAACGGTTTTCGCGATAAAAGTAACGCTGAAGCGCTCGCGGATTCGCTGGGGAAGACCGGTGTGATCGAGTCCGTACGAAAAAAACAGGAGAAGAAAAATCCGCCATTATTATTCAATCTGGCGGAGCTTCAGAACTTGTCATCGAAACTGTTTAAAATCAGTCCGGATGAGACATTACAGGTGGTTCAGGACCTGTATGAAAAGAAGCTGGTTACGTATCCGCGTACCGACGCGCGTGTTCTTTCTACTGCGGTTGCCAAGGAGATCGGCAACAACTTAAACGGCCTAAGAAATTATCCGATGGCCGCGCCGTATCTCAAATATATCGCTGAGCATGAAAGTTACAAAGGCTTGGAAAAAACCAGATATGTAAATGATAAAAAAATCACGGATCACTATGCGATCATTCCGACCGGTTCGGCTGTTGGATCGCTCGGATCCATGAGTGAACTTCATCAAAAAATGTATGAAGTGATCGTACGAAGATTTCTCTCTATTTTTTATCCGCCGGCTGTGTACCAGCGACTCAGCGTATGCGTTGCCTGCGAGTGCGGAGACCATACGGAACGTTTTTTTACTGGCACGAAAGTGCTGGTGGAGGACGGATTTTTACCGGTCAATCAGTTCAGTTTCACCAAGCCTAAGGATGAGGAGGCGGAGACCGACGATTCCGAAGAGAATGATGAGGGAGAAAATGTTGATCTCAGGGAAGTGATTGATCAGATCAAAAAGGGTACGGTTGTTTCGCTTGATGGTCACGAGATCAAAGAAGGTGAGACATCACCGCCTAAGCGTTATAACTCAGGATCTATGATCCTTGCCATGGAGAACGCCGGGCAGCTGATCGAGGATGAGGAACTTCGAGCGCAGATCAAAGGAAGTGGTATCGGCACCTCGGCAACACGAGCGGAGATACTGAAAAAGCTGTTTAATATCGGGTATTTATCTTTGAACAAAAAAACGCAGATCATCACGCCCGCACTGAAAGGTGAGTTGGTCTACGGAATCGTGTACTATGCGATGCCGGCGATGTTGTCGCCGAAGATGACAGCAGGATGGGAGATGGGACTGACACAGGTGGCTGACGGAGAGATGAAAGAGCAGGTCTATATGGACACTCTCAATGATTATATTCGTACCATGGTGGATCAGGCCAAACAGGGAAACAATACCGGAAAACTACAACGTTTTTACAGTAAAGTTTCGGTGTATTATAATAACAAAAAAGGGAAGTCGACCAAAACAAAGGGAGGTGCACAAAAATGATGGATAAAAAAATGCGAATCCGCGCATTGGAGACGACTCATCTGCTGGATTTGAGACACACGATTGCGAGCAACCTGTTTGCGGATAAACGGTATCCGTTTGAGGTGCTTCCGGAAATCCATGATTTTATTTTGGACATGGGGAACAATCATCTGCCTCCGAGTCGTTTTGAAAAACGGGGGAAGGATATCTGGGTTGCGAAGAACGCCAAAGTGGCTGATACGGCTGAATTGAATGGACCGCTTATCATTGATGAGGAGGCTGAGATCCGTCACTGCGCGTATATCCGCGGCAATGTTATCGTCGGAAAGAGAGCAGTTGTCGGAAACTCGACAGAACTTAAGAATTCCGTATTGTTCGATGGTGTTCAGGTACCGCATTATAACTATGTGGGAGACTCTGTTCTCGGATTTATGTCGCATATGGGTGCCGGCTCGATCACTTCCAACGTGAAGTCAGATCGTTCTCTGATTGAGGTTCACTACGGCAAGCAGAAGCTTCGTACGGAGATGCACAAATTCGGTGCTGTTCTCGGAGACTATGCTGAGATCGGCTGTGGCGCTGTTCTGAATCCCGGATCCATGATAGGACGTGATTCGATGATATATCCGCTGTCCAACGTAAGAGGATATGTTCCGAACCAGAGTATTATGAAGTCGCATGGTAAGGAAACGGTTATCAGTAAGCAGACAAGGTGAGTCATGGAACAGTGTTCCTAAAAACCACTGTATCGGATCGATTCCCATAAATAAAACAAACTCCCTTAAGCATCATGGCTTGAGGGAGTTTTTCGTTGTCATATCCTTATCATAACTTGATCCAGGTATAAGACTTAGGTCCGGTCTGCAGACGGAAGGTGACAGGCGTAAAGCCTTTTTCTACCAGGATGGCAACATCTGCCGTGATCGTATTGCCCGGTGAGATATTAACGGTACTGATGTTTTCATGCGTGCCAAAGCCGTATCCGTAGTTAACCGGAATCAATTGTTTGGCACCGTAAGCTCCGAAGATGTTCCTGTAATAGTTGAATACATTTGACATCCGGATGGTCTGTGTACCGGACTTATACTTCAGTCTGACGGAGAAAAATAGGTATTGCTGCGTCGACAACGGCTTCGGGTTGGAAGAGTTGTTGAGTGCCATGCGGGCGCTCTCTTCACCGTAAGCGAAGCGTTCAATCTGAATATTGAACGTGCCGACCTTTTTCTCCTCCATATAGAAAGTGAAGTCATAGCCCTTGGTTTTCTTTGAAGGAAGAGAAGCAGGATTATACTTGCCGCCTTTTTTCTTTGACTTCTTTTTTACGGTAACCTTGCAGGAAAGTGTCGTGAGACCGGCTTTAGCCTTGATCGTGGTCGTACCGGGATCCTTTGCTGAGATGATTCCTGACTGCGTGACGCTGGCTACATATTTCTTGGAAGAACTCCATGTCACAGCTCCCAAGAGCCCGGTCGGACGCAGCGTATAGATCGAACCGACACGAAGTTTCAGAGACTTAACGGGAAATGATGCCGCTTTGGAAGGCACTGCCGATGTACATATGCCCAAGGACAGTGCAAACACGAGAAGAACGGCTAAAAATTTATTTTTCAAAACTTCTTCCTCCTATCTTCACAATAAATCATTTTTATGTTATACTCTAATTGTGCCATAAAAATGGCAACAAAGTGACGATTGCGGTGGCAAATTTCCGGGCCGGGAAACCATGCGGACTGCGACTTTTGCCGCCTAAGACAGGAGAAGAGAGATGGCTATTGTAGACCAGGAGCACATAAGGAATTTTTGTATTATTGCGCATATCGACCATGGGAAGTCGACGCTGGCAGATCGGATTATCGAAAAAACGGGGCTTTTGACAAGTCGGGAGATGCAGGCGCAGGTGCTTGACAATATGGATTTGGAGCGAGAGCGCGGAATTACGATCAAGTCTCAGGCTGTGAGACTGGCATATACGGCGAAAAATGGGGAAGAGTACTTGTTTAACCTCATCGACACCCCGGGACATGTGGACTTCAATTATGAGGTTTCAAGGTCGTTAGCGGCCTGCGAGGGGGCGATCCTTATCGTAGACGCTGCGCAGGGGATCGAGGCACAGACGCTGGCCAACTGTTATATGGCGATCGATCACGATCTGGAGATCATGCCGGTGATCAATAAGATTGACCTGCCTTCGGCGGAGCCGGAGCGTGTGATCGCGGAGATCGAGGATGTGATCGGGATTGAGGCCGAGGATGCGCCACGTATCTCGGCAAAACTCGGCACACATATCGAGGATGTACTGGAGCAGATCGTTCAGAAGATTCCGTCACCGAAGGGAGACAAGAAAGCACCGCTCAAAGCGCTTATTTTTGACTCTCTGTATGATCCGTACAAAGGCGTGATCATCTTTTGCCGGCTCTTTGACGGCAAGGTAAGCAAAGGAACAAGGATTCAGATGATGGCGACCGGTCTTACCGAAGAGGTTGTTGAAGTCGGGACTTTCGGCGCGGGGCAGTTCATCCCATGTGAGGAGCTGGAGGCCGGCATGGTCGGATATATCACGGCGTCACTGAAAAATGTGGACGGCACACGTGTCGGTGATACGGTTACAGACGCGGAACGCCCCTGCGATGAGGCGTTGCCGGGATATAAAAAGGTCCTTCCGATGGTTTACTGCGGCCTCTATCCGGCGGATGGGGCGAAGTATCAGGACTTGAGAGACGCGCTTGAGAAGTTGCAGTTGAACGATGCGGCGCTGCAGTTTGAGGCGGAAACATCGATCGCGCTGGGGTTTGGCTTCCGGTGTGGTTTTCTTGGTCTGCTTCATCTGGAGGTTATCGAGGAGCGTCTGGAGCGTGAATACAATCTGGATCTTGTCACGACGGCACCGGGCGTTGTGTATCATGTATATAAGACCAACGGCGAGATGGTCGAGGTAACCAATCCTTCCAATCTTCCTGATCCGTCGGAGATTGAGCATATGGAGGAGCCGGTGGTTGATGCTGAGATTATGGTAACGACGGAATTTGTCGGTGCGATCATGAAACTCTGTCAGGAGAGACGCGGCGTCTACATCAGCATGGAATATATGGAGGAGACGCGAGCACTGTTGCGTTACACACTGCCGTTGAATGAGATCATCTATGATTTCTTCGATTCTTTGAAATCCCGGTCCAAGGGCTATGCTTCCTTTGATTATGAACTGAAGGGATATGAGCCTGCGAAACTGGTTCGCCTGAATATCCTGATCAACCGTGAGGAAGTGGATGCGCTTTCTTTTATCGTGCATGAGTCATCGGCTTATGAGCGAGGCAGAAAAATGTGCCAGAAGCTGAAAAATGAGATCCCGAGACATCTGTTTGAGATTCCGATCCAGGCGGCGATCGGAAACAAAGTGATTGCGCGTGAGACGGTCAAGGCAGTACGTAAGGACGTGCTCGCGAAGTGCTACGGCGGTGATATCTCACGTAAACGGAAGCTCCTTGAGAAGCAGAAGGAAGGAAAGAAGCGCATGCGCCAGATCGGAAATGTTGAGATTCCGCAGAAGGCTTTTATGAGTGTGCTTAAACTGGATGAGGAAGAATAGGGCGGTGAAATCCGGGCTTAGGTATGCGTTCATGTCGATCTGATTTCATCTTCTTCTCAGCGAAGTAGCGCAAGCGCTAAATACGCTTCGAAGGGCGATGAAATCTGATCTTAGGTGAAGAATGAACAGGGTGGATAATCATGAGTGAGTTGGGTTTATATTTTCACATACCGTTTTGCGTGAGAAAATGCGCGTACTGCGATTTTTGTTCGGTGGGGATCGGTGATGGTGATGAAACGATGACCGGACGGATGGTGGATTGTCTGATCATGGAGTTGGTGCGAAGGACTCCGGAAGCCCCAAATTCCGATGCTTCACGGGAAACTAAGGTGTGTAACAACACGATATCTACCATTTTTATCGGAGGGGGCACACCATCTGTTGTGCCGGCGATGCATGTTGAACGGTTGTTGCGTGTGATAAAGGGACGGATCGGCTCGGTGAAAGAGTTCACGATCGAATGCAATCCCGGGACGGTGGATGAAGAGAAACTGAGGCTGTATCGTGATTACGGAGTGAACCGGTTGAGTTTCGGCTGCCAGAGTGCAAATGATGATGAGCTTAAGAGTTTGGGAAGGATCCACACATGGGATGATTTTTGTGAGAGCTATAAACTGGCCAGGGAGATGGGGTTTGAGAATATCAATGTGGATCTGATGACGGCGATTCCGGGACAGACCGAGGAGAGCCTGAGCCGTACCTTGGATGAAGTATTACGTTTCGAACCGGAACATGTATCCGTGTACAGTTTGATCATTGAAGAGGGGACTCCGTTTTTTGAAAAATTCGCCGATTGCCCTCCGGTGGATGAGGAGACCGATCGCAATCTGTATACATTAGCGTGTGAAAGACTGAAAGA
>JAEEGL017325798.1_pt1 | contig 12869 bp, 10 predicted proteins | sample 9134231 | NCBI WGS metagenome assembly JAEEGL01 (sample SAMN16246548, study PRJNA631951) | gut metagenome | biome: gut microbiome; feature: rumen; material: fiber-attached | host: Bos | place: Iran: Karaj | collected 2018-10
CGAAAAGCCCGCCGTGGTCAACATGTGCGCGAACAACTACCTCGGCCTCTCCGACAATCCCCGCCTGATCGCGGCGGCCAAGGCGAGCTACGACCGCTGGGGCTTCGGTCTCTCCTCCGTCCGCTTCATCTGCGGCACGCAGGAGATCCACAAGGAGCTCGAGGCGAGGATCTCCGCGTTCGTCGGCACCGAGGACGCGATCCTCTATTCCTCCTGCTTCGACGCGAACGGCGGCCTGTTCGAGACCCTGCTCGGGCCGGACGACGCCATCATCTCCGATGAGCTCAACCATGCCTCGATCATCGACGGCGTGCGGCTCTGCAAGGCGCACCGCTACCGCTACAAGAACAACGACATGGCCGACCTCCGTGCCAAGCTCGAGGAGGCGCGCGCCGCAGGCTGTCAGAAGATCATGATCGCGACGGACGGCGTCTTCTCGATGGACGGCTACATCGCGAACCTCCCGGCGATCTGCGACCTCGCGGACGAATTCGACGCCCTCACGATGGTCGACGACAGCCACGCCGTCGGCTTCATGGGCGAGCACGGACGCGGCACCCCGGAATTCTGCGGCGTTATGGGTCGGGTCGACATCATCACCGGCACCTTCGGCAAGGCGATGGGCGGCGCGTCGGGCGGCTATACCGCGTCCCGTCAGCCGATCGTCGACCTCCTCCGCCAGCGGAGCCGTCCGTACCTCTTCTCGAATACGCTGGCTCCCGCGATCTGCGCCGCTACCCTCGAGACGATCAACATGCTCGAGGAGTCCACGGCCCTGCGCGATAAGGTGCACGAAAACGCGCGCTACTTCCGTGCGGAGATGGAAAAGCTCGGCTTCGACCTTCTCCCCGGCGAGCACCCGATCGTCCCCGTCATGCTCTACGATCCGCACGTGGCGCAGGAATTTGCCCGCCGGATGCTCGATAAGGGCGTCTACGTCGTCGGGTTCTGCTATCCCGTCGTACCGAAGGGCCGCGACCGCATCCGCACCCAGATTTCCGCCGGCCACACGAAGGAAGACCTCGACTTCGCCGTGAAGTGCTTCGGTGAAGTCAAGGCGGAGATGGGACTGTAATCCCCGAAAACTGACAAAACTGCCGGGAAAGGCTGTTGCCCCTCCCGGCAGAATCTTTTATTGGCTATGCTTCCCGGCGCTTCGAGGATGAGCCGGAACCGCTTGCCCCCGCACATGCCGTCACCTCCGCCGGATCAGGAAGAGAGAAATGCCGGAAGAAACAGCATCAGGATGGATGCGATCAGAATAACGGCACGGCGACTCATATCGGCAGGACCTCCGGTCAATATGATCGAGAGCATTTGTCACTTGCGGAGCACTTTTCCGAGCACGTCCTCCCCGAGATAGGCCCTCGCCGCGGCGGCGCATCCCTCTGCGTTCGGGTGCCCGCCCCAGACCGAAAGATGCTCGTCCGGCGCGGGTCTTCCGAGAACGGCCGCAAAGTCGAAAAGCGCGTCCGCTTCCTTGGCGATCGATCCCCGCACCGCGCGGTTCACCGCATACCAGCGTTCCCCGGCGACGCCCGTGAAATCGAACGGCGGCACCGTGAAGAGGATCACCCGGCATCCGGCGGCTTTCAAGGCCCGCACGACGGTCGTCAGGTCCGCGATGATCGCCTCGGCACTCCGATCCCGGCAGAGGTCGTTCACGCCGAGGCAGACGTTCACAACATCGCACCGTTTCGCGCGCGCAAGCCATCCCCCGTCCGTCGCCGCGTCTCCTGCCCGGGCATATCCGATCCCGAGATCCCACACCGCGAGATCGTTCGGCAGCCCCTCCGCGATCTTCGCCGCCCAGTGCGTGTAGCTGTCGTACGCCGTGCCACAGCCCTGTGTGATCGAATCGCCGAGGAATCCGATCTTCGCGCGCGCCGGATGATCGCAGTCGATCATGAGCGGCACGGGGAAGCGCTTGTCCGCCCGCCATCCGTCCCCGTCGCGGCAGAAGGCGTTCAGCACCATCTCCTCGTGATACGGATAACACGCGCCGCGCACGGCGATCTCATACGCGAGGTATTCGCCGCCCCGGAAGGGAAACGGGATCGGATCGGTGACGAACTCCCCTTCGCCCGCCCGGACGGATCGGCACGGGGAGCCGTTGAAGGTTACGGGGATCCATGTGTCCGGCTCCTCGCCGCGGTTCCTCGTGAGGCCGACGCGGAGGGAGAGGATATCCCATGCCCCGCCGGGGTCGTTCGCGCGGCTGATCGAGCCGTCGGCGAAGGTGGAGTCGATGCGGTTCGAAAAGAGCAGGGCGATCGTTTCACCGCCGCGGGAAAGCCGGAACCAGACGCGGCCGGTCCGCCCGACGGGTTCCGCGTCGCGTGTCAGGACCTGATTCGCGCTGCCCGTCACGCTTGCTGACGTATAGGCTTGATAGAATTCTTTCGTGGTCATGATGTGCCTCCGGGAATGATCTTTTCCTTATTATAGCAGAGAACGTCTGAAAAGGGAACGGGATCGGAGAAAAAAACGCAAAATCCTTGCGCACAGCGGCGATTTGTGATACAATGAACTGAAAATTCATGAAAGGGAGGATACCCCATGATCCCCGCACCGCTTTACAAGGATCCCATTTACAACGGCGCCGCCGACCCCATGGTCATCCGCAAGGAATCGGACGGCAGATTCTATATGTTTTATACCCAGCGGCGCGCCAATCAGCAGGTGGAGGGCGTCTCCTACTGCTACGGCTGCGCCATCGGCGTCGCGGAATCCCCCGACGGGGCACACTGGCACTACCGCGGCGCGCTCGATCTCGAATTCGAGTTCGGACAGAACACCTTCTGGGCGCCTGAGATCGTCTATGACCGGAGGACCGCGCGTTATCACATGTTCGTTTCCTATATCCAGGGCGTCTACTTCGACTGGGGCGGCGATGCGCGCATCGAGCACTACACGTCGGAGGACCTCTTCCGCTGGACCCGCGAGGGAAGCCTCTCGTTCGGATCGGCGCGGATCATCGACCCCTGTCTCTTTGAACTGCCCTCCGGCGGCTGGCGCATGTGGTACAAGGACGAGAGGCAGGACTCCGCCACCTGCTGTGCCGACAGCCCCGACCTCTTCCGATGGGAATACCGCGGCATCGCGTGCGGCGATCAGCCCGAGGAGGGACCGAACGTCTTTTCCTTCGGCGGAAAGTACTGGATGATCGCGGACGTCTGGGACGGGCTGGCGGTCTATTCCTCCGACGACTGCGAGCACTTTGTCCGCCAGCCGGAGAATATCCTCCGCGAAAGCGGCACAAGACGTGACGATCAGGGGCGCGGTGCGCATGCGGACGTCTATGTCGCCGGGGACCGCGCGTTCATTGTCTACTTCACCCATCCCGATCCGGTTGATCGTCCGCGGAGCGCGGTGCAGATGGCGGAGCTGAAGATCGAAGACGGACGCCTCACCTGTGACCGGAACGCGGAATTCGACGCCGACTGGCGTGCCTGACGGGGGAGGGAAGGGCGGAGAGGTTCTTCCTCTGTCCCCTGCGGCATCGTTGCCCGGCGCGCTTCCCGTGTTTTCCGTGTTGACAAATCCGCGCGGCTGTGCTATACTATTTGCATAAAACACATCACACGGCGGGAGGCGGGAATATGCGGAACCGGAAAGTCCAGCGGATGCTGCGCAAGTCCGGCGAAAAGGGACTGAGTCCCAAGGACAGCACGGGTCTTCTCGATCTGACGCCGTACGAAGCCGTGAAGGACATCATCAAAAAAGAAAAGGCCGCCGCGATCCGAGAGGCAAAGGAGAAACTCAGGGAGCTCGAAAAGGAAAAAGCCGCGGAGTCGACCGCATCCGTCCCGCCGCCGGAAACCGAAGCGGAACCCGAAAAGACGGACGGCAAAACGCCCGACGAACCGAAACCATAACAAAACCGCACGGAACGAAAACTCCGTGCGGTCGTTGCTTTCAGACCCGCCTGCGCAACCTCCGGTTGGGAGGACTTGACAACGCATCGCTTGACACCCGTTTGGTTTTGCGGTATCATGTGGGCAGAATCCGGATTCCAAATCACATCGTATCGGAAAGGAAACTGATATGACCGTTTCTGAAAAAATCATCGAACTCAGACATGCGAAAGGCCTCACGCAGGACGTTCTTGGAGACCTTCTCGGCGTCACTGGCCAAGCCGTATCCAAATGGGAGACAAGCGCCAGCATGCCCGACATCCTGCTTCTGCCGAAGCTCTGTGAAACGCTCGGCATCAGCATCGACGAATTTCTTGACGTTCCGGAAGAGGTCCGACATGTCAACATCATCCGTGATTTCTGCGCTTCTGCCCGCCGCAACGGACGCGCCAAGACCTGCTGCGACGCCGTCGGACGTCTGTTCGAGCCGGAAAACGACAACTATGCAAGAGGAAATGTAGTTTCGCTTTCGCCGTCCGGGATCCGTGTCCTCATGAATCAGCACAGGGAGGCGGACGGCACGATACGCATATCCGACGACAGCGCTTGCGCCTTTTTGCTATACGGGAAAGAGATCGAGGACGATTTGCTGTCCGTAAAGGCAGACGACCTTACCGAACTGTTCGGTATCCTCGCAGACGATCGCGTTCTTTCCCTTCTGCGAGCCACTTCCGTAGATCATGCCGTGGCTTTCGCAACACTCAAGGAACAGTCAGGCCTCAGCGATGAGGAAATCCGCCCGATCCTGCTCGCGCTGGCGGAAAGGAGAATCCTCGGGATCGGCTGGGACCATGAAATCCGCCGCGGCTATCTTCGCATGGAAGGTTTCGCGGCGGTGATGATGATCCTCGCCGGATGCCGCGGGATGGACTGCGGCGGAGTCGGCTTCAACGCCGTCTGGATGAACTGCGCGAGTAACTGACAGAGAAAAGGCTGACGGATTGCGTCAGCCTTTTTCGTTTTGATCGGCGCAGATGACTTGTCCGCCGACAATCGTTCTCACGACCCGGATCTCCTCGTCGAACAGCGTGAAGTCCGCGCGGGTGCCGGGCGAGAGCGTTCCGCGGTCCCGGAATCCCATGATCCGCGCGGGGGAGGCCGTGATCATGTACACCGCGTCGACGAGGGAGATCCCCGCCCCGACCATCGTGCGAACGAGACGGTCCGCGGTGGCGACGCTTCCGGCAAACGCGCTCCGGTCGGTCAGCTTGGCGACGCCCTCCTCGACGATCACCGGCAGGCCGTTTTCTTTTGCCCCGAGGATCGACGGCCCCTCCGGCATCCCCGCAGCGCGCATGGAATCCGTCACGAGCGCGAGATGGTCCCGGCCCTTGAACTTCACGGCATAGCGAAGAAGCTCCGGCGGCAGGTGGCATCCGTCCGCGATCAGCTCCGCCGTCATCCCGTCGAGGTAATACGCCGCTTCGAGCACGCCCGCGACCCGGTATGCGTTGACCCGGTGGACGGTGCTCATGCAGGAATAGAGGTGCGTGACGTGGGTGAAGCCCATCCGGTACGCGCGCTCGACGTCGGCGAAATCGGCGTCCGTGTGTCCGATCGAGGGCAGGATCCCGCGCGCGGTGAGCTTTTTGGCAAACGGTTCGGCTCCCGGCAGCTCCGGCGCGGCGGTCCAGCGGAGGATGCGGTCGGAAACGGCGAGGATCGCGTCGGTCTCATCCTCGTCAAAGGGATGGATGAAGCGGTCCTCCTGCGCGCCCTTCTGCGAGACGGCGAGGTACGGCCCCTCGAGGTGCAGCCCCGGCATGTCCGGCAGATCGGGATCGTTCCGCACGGCGTCGAGCGCGGCGGCGGAGGTGACGATCCGGGCGGCGTCGACCGAGGTGGTCGTCGGAATGAGGGTCGTCGTGCCGTACTCCGCGTGCGTCCGGGCGGCGGTCCGGTAGGCGTCGGGCGTTCCGTCGAGGAAATCCGCGCCGCCCGCTCCGTGGGTGTGGATGTCGATCCATCCGGCCGAGAGGTACGCCCCCGCCGCGTCGATCACTCGGTCCGGGACGGCGTCGAAGGGGTGCTCATCCCGCGTCACGGCGAGGATCGTCCCGTCCCGGAACCAGACGTCAAATCCGTCGAGGATCCGGTTCTCCCCGACGATGCGGGCATGGATGATCTTTGTCGTCATAGGGCGGCGAGCTCCGTTTCCCGTCCGTCCGCCTCCATCGAGCGGATCAGCGCGTCGATGACGAGAACGGGATAGACCAGCTCCTCCGGCGTCTGACGAACGCTGCCGTCCCGCAGCATCGCGGCGACCTCCTCGAGCTCCGGCATGAAATAGTCCGCGCCGAGGTCGATCCGCTCGCATGCGATGCCGTATCCGCCGAGGTAGACGGTGATCGAATAACCCGTTCCGAAATAGGCCGTGACGTCGAAGGCCGGATAGTGGAATACCGCGGGGACCCCGTCGCCCTTCCGCTTCGCCTCGACCGAGACGATCCCCTGGCCGAAGACCTCCGTGACCATCTGCACGAGGTGCTGGGAGTAGAACCAGAAATTACCGTATTCGTTCACGAGATTGACCGGCGCGGTGACGTGCCCTCCCGTGACCGATCCGGCCTTCTCCCGCGCGAGCGCCTTCATCCGCACTGTTCCCGCCGCGCCTGCGAGCGAGGACCCGCCGCAGAGCAGGAGATGCTTTTCCCGGGCGAGCCGCACCAGCTCCCGCGCGTCGTCGACCGAGGCCGTGATTGGCTTGTCGATCCAGAGCTTCGCCCCGTCGCGGAGATAGGGCAGGGCATACGGCAGATGCAGCCCCCCGTGCCGCGCGGTGATCATCACGGCGTCGACCTCACCGGCGTATGCCGCGGGATCCGTCGAGGAGCGGCTCACCGCCGTCTTCTCCGTGACCGCAAGGTTCGACGCCTCATCCCCCATGATGCCGATCAGTTCGAGATCGGGGAAACGCTTTTCCCCGGAGCGCGGCGCGAGAACGGAGGCAAATCCCGCGCAGTGGCTGTTTTCCGAGCCGAGAATCGCGATCTTGTACATGCGCTCACCTCATTTCGTCACGGGCAGGGGATTTGCCGCGTGGACCAGTTCCATGATGCGGATCTGCTGCACGAGCTTTTCGGGCTTGATGAGCAGCTCCGCGCCCGCCGTCAGATGCTCGTAGAGGTTCCGGTAGAAGATCTTCGGCCCGGCGTCGAACGCGTTCCCGGTCAGATCCTCTTCGAACTCGTGCCACGGCAGCTTTTCCGAGCAGTACGCCGGGGAGATGCCGTCGTCGCGGTTGATGGGTTCGAAGGTGAAGGCGGGCATCGGCGTGTCGTCGAAGTATTTCCAGCGGATCTTCGACGTGGTGGCGGAGAGGGAGCCCTTCTGCGCGGCGATGCGGTAAGTGAAATCGCTGTACGCGTCGGACGGATTGATCTCGAGGTCGATGAGGGGACGGTCCGGCGCCGTCAGGATGAGCTTCGCATAGTCCTCGGCGTCCCCGGCGGAGTTGATCCGCTTCAGGACGGAGAAGACCTGCGGCATCCCGTCGTAATCGAGCAGCGTCAGCGCCTGATCGAGCGGATGCGGCCCGGTGTTCTGCAGGCATCCGCCGTAGTACCGGAGAGAGGTCTGCCAGTCCCAGCGGCGCTGGAAACCGGAGAAACGGATCGTGATCTGTTCGACCCTGCCGAGGAGTCCCGTCGCGAGGATCTCCCGGATGCGGGTGAAATACGGCGCGACGCGGGACTGCTGGAATACGGTCAGCGTGACGCCGTTTTCCTTCGCCGTGCGGATCATGTCCTCGCACTCCATCGCGTACTTCGAGAACGGCTTCTCCGAGACGACGTTCTTCCCGTACCGCAGGGCTTCCATGGTGACGGGGTAATGCAGGTGGGAGAAGGTCGAATTCACCACGACGTCGACGTCGTCGCGCCGGAGGATCTCGCGGTAATCGTCGGTGACGTCGCACCCGTATTCCTCGGCGGCGCGCGCGCGTCTCGCATCGATCTTCTCGGCGACCGCGACCACGCGATACCGCTCGCGTCCTTCTTCCGAGCGGAAATACGCGCCGTGGATGTCGCGTCCGCTCCGTCCCTGTCCGATGATGGCGACATTGAGTTTTTTCATTTTCGTTTCCTTTCTTCGGGGACGTGCCCCGTATCGTGTCGTTCGAACGGTTTCTCTATGCTTTTACAGCAGTTTTTCACCGCTGTCGGGATCGCAGTACAGAACGGCGTGCGGGTGGGTGCGCAGGATCGTTGCGGGGCAGGACTCTCCGATCGGCCCGGTGACGGTGGCAAAGACCGCCTCGGCCTTCGTGGCAGCCGGAACGGAGCAGAACATCGCGCCGGCTCTCGTCAGGGCGGGGATCGTGAGCGTCAGGGCATATTCCGGCACATCGTCGAGCGCGGGGAAGCACCCGTCGTGGACCTGCTGCATCCGGCAGACCCGGTCCAGCGGGACCTTCTTCACGAGGACCGGATCATGGAAATCGGCGACGCCCGGATCGTTGAACGCGATGTGTCCGTTCTCCCCGATCCCGAGGACCGTGATGTCGGCGGGATGCGCTTCGAGGAGTGCGGCGTACCGGGCGGCCTCTTCCTCCGCGTCCTGCGAGGGATCGATCAGATTGACCGATCTCAGGGGGACGAGCGCGAAGAGGTGCTCCGTCAGATAGGAGGCGAAGGACTGCGGCGCGCCGTGCTGCAGTCCGACGTATTCGTCCATGTGAAAGGCGTTGACGCGGTCCCAGTCGATCCCTTCCTCCTCTGCGAGGGCGGCAAGGGTCTCGTTCTGCGAAGGCGCGGCGGCGAAGATCATGTTGATCTCGTCTTTCCGGGCGAGGAGCCGGCGCATTTCGGAGGCGATATCGCGGGCGGCGGCTTTCCCCATCTCGTCCCGGCTGTTCAGGATGCGGACCGTCAGGCGGTCCTTGATGAATGCTTTCATCTTGTCAACCTCTCATTCTTTCGTCGTATAGGAGAATCCGGCAAATCCGAACGGCTCGATGCGGCTGAGGCGGATCTTTCGGCCGTCGATCTCTCCGGTACATCCGACCCAGCGCACCTCTCCGGGCTCCGCGTCGAGCGTCACGACGGGCTCCTCGATCGCGTCCGGGAAGAGGTTCCACAGCCCGACTGCCGTGGTGTCCCCGCGGACCGCTTCCATGAGGTAGAGATCGGGATTGCCCGCGCAGTCCGCCGGGATCCGGATCTTTTCGGGGTACGCCTCGCCGATCCAGTTCCCCTGTTCTATCAGCTCGCGGTGGCGGGTATAGCTGCGGAAGAAGGTGCATCCGCTGTCTCTCCCGGATGTCGGATAGACGAGGAACCGCGCGCCGTCCGGGTTTTCATACCGGTAGACCGCGGGCGCGCCGTCCGAGAAGCGCGTCAGGATCTCCGCTCCCGGCTTCGGGACGATCTCGCGGATCCGGGAAAGCCCGGCGATGAAGGGAACGATCTCGTCTCCGACGTGCTCGGGCGATTTCGCGGGTCCGAATTCCCCGAACGAGGCCGCCCCGACGTCGTACCCCGCCTCCGTGAGGATCTCTGCGGCTTTCGCGTCGAGGACTGCGCCGTATCGGAGGGCTCTTTCCCATTCCGGATGATCCGCGAGGCAGCGCGCGTTTTCGCCGAAGAGGACCGGGATCCCGCCGTCAAAGGAGATCGGGACCGAGGCATCGGTGAGTGAACGGACCGAGAGCCCGCGGAAGGTCTCATATGCCTCCGCGTATGCGTCGAAGGGCGATCCCTCCGGGAGCTTCATACGCCGGAAGACGGCCGGGTCCTCAAGCGGCAAGAATCCGATCCCCGTCATGCCGCCGAACAGCGCTTCGATTTCGCGGGCAAGCGGCGCGTTTTTGACGTGGCGGTCGATGTAGCCGTGCTCGTAACGCGGGGAAGAGGCGTAGTCCATCATGTACTTCATCGCGCCGGTGAAGCAGCCGTCCGCGCGGCAGATCTGATCGGCGCATTCGAGATAAGCCGACGGCGTGACAAAACGCGGACGGGGATAGACGTCCCCTTCGAGGAGGACCTCCGCGTGACCGGCGTGCGTGTCCTTCGCCCAGCGCTCCGCCTGATGCGCCTGCATCCGCTCGAGGGTGACGACGTCCGAGAGATCGGCGCCGCTCTTTGCCCAGTAAGGCGCGCCGATGAGACGAACGTACGGATCGTTGTCCCCGGCGAGCGCGTCGGCGATCTCCATGAAGTCCGCGCCGTCCATGCCGACCGCCGTGGGAGCCGCGCAGATCCCGATCCGGCATTTCGGATCGACCCGATCCACCGCATCCCGGATCTCACGGGCAAGCCGGAGCAGGTCCCCGCCCATCAGTTCCCGCCATGCGTCGCGGTACCGGTTCGCGCCTCCCGAAAAGACGCGCCCGGCGACCTCTTCGATGCTCAATTCTTCTCCGACGAGGGCGCAGTACCGCCGCAGGTGATCCGGGCAGAGGCATCCCGGCCAGATCCCGTCGCCGTGCGCGTTCATCCGCCAGTCGTCGTCGATCACGATGAGCTTCGCCCCTGCTTCCGCTGCCCTTGCCGCCCACCGGCATACGTCCGCGCGGAAGAGCTCATCGGCGCAGCAGAACCCGCCGTTGGACTCCCGTCCCGTGATGCTCACGAAGGGCTGGTAGGCGTCATTCCCGCGTCCGACGCCCATGCCGTGTCCCATGGTCTCCCCGAGCCAGACGCCGACGTCGAGCCCGGCCGCTTCGTATTCCGGGATGAGCGCGGCGATCCTGTCCATGAAGGCGTCCGCGTCGATGCGGTATCCGTTCTCCGTCGCTCTCATGGAGCGGGGCAGGGCGAGCAGGACGCGGTCCGCTTTCGCTCTCTTCAATTCTTCGAGGGTGCCCCGCGCATCGAATCCTTCCCGGATCATCACCGGGATCGTTACGGTATACATGGTTTCCTCCTTCGGGACGCAGCCTGTCATGGGCCTTTCCCGTTTTTGCATCTGTTATCCTGATTATACCATACTCCCCGCCCGATTGCCAGATTCCTGAGGAAATTTCAACAAAAAAAGCGGAGAAAACCGGGAAAGGTTCTCTCCGCACGGAGGTCAGTCGTCCACCACGCGGGATTTCGCGAGGCTCGCTTTGTGATAGTAGATAAAGGTGATCGTCGAACAGACCAGCCACCCGGCGGGATATCCCATTGCGATCGGGATGATCTCGTTTGCGATGAAGTTTGCCATGATGAAGAGATAGATCTGCCGGAACACGACGAACGAGAAGAGCATGATGATCATCGGCGCGCGGCTGTCCCCGGCTCCCCGGAGCGCGCCCGAATAGACCTGATTCACACAGCAGAGCACGTAGAACGGCGAGATCGCGCGCAGGAGCATCGAGCCGTATCCCACGACCTCCGGCTTCGCATTGAAGAATGCCACGAAATGCGGCGCGAAGAGGAGGACGGGGATCATCATGATGACCGTGGAGACCGCCGCCATCCCGAGGGAGATCGCGACGCCCCGCTTCGCCCGGTCCACCTGATTCCGCCCGAGGTTCTGCCCGACGAAGGTGGTCGACGCGAGCGCGATCGACTGCATCGGGAGAAAGAGAATCTGGTCGATCTTGTTGTATGCCGTCCAGCCGGCCATGACGTCGGTCTGGAAGTAATTGATGTAGGACTGCACAAAGACATTTGAGAAGGATGTCACCGCCATCTGAAGCGCCGCCGGGATGCCGACCTTGAAGATCTTCCGGAGCATCTCCCACGAGATCCGGAGCTTATGCGGGATCAGGCGGATGCAGGATTTCGAGCGCGCCAGCGTGATGAGCACGAGAACCGCCGAGACGCACTGCGCGATGACCGTCGCCCACGCCACGCCCGCGACGCCCATATCGAACGCGAGCACGAAGAGCAGATCGAGGACGGTGTTGAGCGACGCCGAGACGCAGAGGAAGAGGAACGGCCTGCGCGAATCGCCGACCGCCCGGAGGATCCCCGCGCCGATGTTGTAGATCATTAGTCCGACGACGCCGGAGAAATAGATCGTGAGATAGGTGATCGCTTCGGGGCGCACGTCTTCCGGCGCCTTCATCATGTCCACCATGTGCGGCGCCATGAGGACGCCCGTGACCGTGAAGGCCGCCGCCATGATGAGCGTCATGAGAAGGGCGGTGTGGACGGTGGACGAGACCTTTTCCTCGTTTCTCGCGCCGTAATACTGCGAGATCACGACGCCCGCGCCGCTCGCCAGCCCGAGGAAAAAGCCGATGAGCATGTTGATGATCGGTCCGATGCTTCCGACGGCGGAAAAGGCCGCGTTGGAGACGTAGTTCCCGACGACCCATGTGTCGACCATGTTGTATAGCTGCTGGAAGATGTTCCCGATGAGGAGAGGAAAAGCGAAGGTGAGGATGTGCCTCACGATGCTGCCCTCCGTCATGTCCACATCGCCTCGTCGGAAGCGCGCGAAGGGCGTCGTTTTTGTCTCTGCTGCCATAATCCGTGCCGTTTCTTAAAAGTTTACTCCAAAATATAATAATACGCTCTTCCACACCCGGTATCAAGTCTTTTTCGTGACCATTTGATGACAAAACCGCGGATAAAATATGAACGAGACGCGTTTTTTTGGCATAAATCCGCAAGAATCCTTGATTGATAAGGCTTTCCGAAGCCGGATTTTCTTAATGTGTGGCATAAGTCCGCATATTTACCAATATTTCTACCAAGAATTTTGGTAGGATTCTGGTAAATCATGAGCCTGTCAGAAATCTGGATTCAAACTTGCTCATCGTTGCCGCTTTGTCCTCCGGCATCGCTTCCGCATAAATATCCAGCGTTGTCCGGGCATTCGCATGTCCGAGGATTTCCTGCACCGCTTTCACGTTCGGCTCCACTCCCACAAGCCTGGAGGCGACCGTGTGACGGATATCATGGGCAGAGAACAGCGGAACCGTTACAGGCTCCCGTCGTTCGGCGCACGCTCGTTCCGTCTCGTTTTGATTGTACAAGGTCGCCATACGCGAAAGGGCATAGTCGACATTGCCTTTGC
>JAEEGL010832326.1_pt1 | contig 12868 bp, 11 predicted proteins | sample 9134231 | NCBI WGS metagenome assembly JAEEGL01 (sample SAMN16246548, study PRJNA631951) | gut metagenome | biome: gut microbiome; feature: rumen; material: fiber-attached | host: Bos | place: Iran: Karaj | collected 2018-10
ACGCGTTCGGTGAAATGAAATCCACCCACCGCCGTCGAGGCGATTTCACTGCCCGAAGGGCAATTTCACCGCCGCAGGCGATTTCACCCACCCCGCAGGGGTGGATTTCGTTGCCGACTGTCCTTTGGGACAGTCGGCTAAAAGGCGGTTTTTTTGCTTATCGTTTAATTGCCCAGACAGTACACTTTGAGATTATCCGCTCCTTCTTTCCACCTTGCCATCTTTTCGACCTTTTTCCAGTCGGCTGACGTGCCCGCGTAATTTATACGCTCAAGCGAGGTGCATCCCGTGAACGCGTTGCTGTTTATCATCCAAAGGTCTTTCGGCAGATCTATTTCCGTCAAGCTTTTACAGCCGAAAAACGCCTCTCCGCCGATCTCTTCTAAATCGGACGGGATAGTGACGCTTTTAAGATTTTCGCACCCTTTGAAAAATCCGTCGCTTATCTCGTACGCGCCTTCCGGTATGTCGAGGTGTTCAAGCGACGTACAGCCTCTGAAAACTTCTCCGACCGGTATCCTGTCTGTTTTTTTCGGCATCCTGACGTCCTTGAGACTGCTGCAGTTTTCAAAAACGCGGCCGCCTATAGATTTTACGGTATCGGGTATCACAATGCTCTGAAGCGACGTGCATCCGCTGAACGCCCGGGAATACAGGTATTCGGCGCCCGGAAGTATAACGACGCTTTTGAGATCCTTACACCCCTTGAACGTCTCCATTCCTATACCCTTGACGCTTGACGGGACGACGAGACTTCTGATATGCGACTTCTGAAAGCCCGTGGTGGATATGAATATCACGGGTTCTCCCTCGTAAGTCTCGGGTATGACTATATCCATTTTTGTGCATTTTCCGAAGCCCGTGACGGTATAGCCTCCCGCGTCGCGTTCCTTTTTGAAAGCAAGTCCCTCGCTCGGCACGTACCGGGCTTCCGTTTCCTCCGGCTCCGTCTCCGCCGTCGCCTCCTCTGTCTCCGTTTCGGTTTCCGTCTCCGTGTCCTGGACCGAGACCTCGGCGGCGGTCGTTTTTTCCGGCGCCGCGGCGTCTGCGCAGCCGCAGATAACGGATAAACATAAAACAAAAACAAGCAAAAGCGGTAATGTCTTCCTCATTTCATATTCTCCCGTGTCTTTTTTCTCATAAGACTGAAAAAACGGTAAAAAAGTTTCATTGATCGTAAAAATTCAAAAAAACTTTAATTTTACCGTTTTTTGTTATGCGTTTATCTCAGTTTGTCGTTCCGTCCCAGGTGCTTACCTTCGTTTCCGTTTTTTCCTCCTCGGTGAACCAGTGCGTCGTCACGCATTTGGAATCCGTGTAGAATTTGACGGCGTCCTTGCCGAGCGTATGGAGCGCGCCGAAGAACGATTTTTTGTGTCCGGAGAACGGGAATACGCCGACCGGTACGGGGATACCGACGTTAACGCCGACCATACCGCCGTGCGTGCGCTTTGCAAATTCTCTTGCAAAATAGCCGTTCTGCGTGTAGATGACGGAGCCGTTTGCAAACGGGTTTTTGTTCATCATCCTCAGTCCGTCCTCAAAGTTCTTGCAGCGCTTTATGCAGAGCACGGGACCGAATATCTCATACGTGCCGACGTTCATATCCTCGGTAACGTGATCGAGTATCGTCGGACCGAGATAAAATCCGTTTTCAAATCCGGGCACTGTAACGTTTCTGCCGTCGAGCACGAGCTCTGCGCCCTCCTCGATACCGGCGTTTATGCGCTCTATTATCTCCTGCTTGTGTTTTGCCGAATATACGGGCCCGAGCTTTGTTTCCTTATCGTACGCGGGACCTACCTTGATGTTTTCCGCAAGCTTCTTTATCTCGGCGACGAGCTGATCGGCTATCGATTCCTCGGCTACCACTACCGGCAGCGCCATGCAGCGTTCGCCCGCGCAGCCGTAGGACGCGTTGACTATACCCGCCGCGACTCTCGTAAGCGGCGCGTCGCTCATAACGAGAGCGTGGTTTTTCGCCTCGCAGAGCGTCTGTACTCTCTTGCCGTATTTTGACGCGCGTTCATATACGGAAAGTCCCGTCTTCGTCGAACCGACGAAAGAAACGCCCTTTATATCCTCGTGCGCTATCATGCGCTCGACCTCGTCTCTGCCGCAGGTTATGATATTTAAAACGCCCGCGGGAAGTCCCGCCTTGCGGTATATCTCCGCAAAGCGCAGCGCCGTCATGGGCGTCGTGCTCGACGCCTTTAAAACCATCGTGTTACCGCAGGCGACGCAGAGCGGCACCATCCAGCCCATAGGTATCATCGCCGGGAAGTTGCACGGCGCGATGCCGAGGAATACGCCGAGCGATTCGCGGTAAAGCACCGTGTCGTATCCGTTCGACGCGTCCATAAGCGATTCGCCCATGATGAGGGACGGCATGGATATCGCGTGCTCCGTAGCCTCGCGCGCTTTCAGCACGTCTCCCTTGGCTTCCTCCCACGCCTTGCCGTTTTCGCGTGCTACGCTCATCGTAAGCTCGTCCATATTTTCGTCTATGTACTGCTTGACCTTATGCAGCACCTGAACGCGCTTCAGAACGGGAACGTTGCGCCAGCTTTCAAAAGCCGCCGCCGCGCTCTTTATCGCAAGCTCGGCTTCGTCCGGGGTGCATTTCGGCGCTTCCGCTATGACCTCGCCCGTGCTCGGGTTGTATATCTTGTAGTAATCCTCCGTCTTTGACGGTACGAATTCATTGTTTATAAAAAGATTAAGCCTTTCCATATTTCTCCATAAACTCCTTAAAAGGTTTGTAGTTCATCACCGCCTCAAGCGTCGCGCCGTCAACAAGGCCGAGCACTTCACTGAAGCTCTTGTGTGTTTGTTCGCTTATTTTGCAGAGCAGCGCTCTTGACGCCTGCTGGCTCTCCGCACGGTGAAGCGGATATCCGCGTCCCGGAGGATCCAAAAAGAGCTTTTCAAAGATGTATTTAAGGTTTATATCGCCCGCCCAGCCGAAGCCCTTGTTGAGCGCGAGCGATATGCAGTTTCCGCCGTTTATCTGCGAGAACAGCCACGCGTCGAGCGAATCCTGTATAAGTCCGCAGAAAACGCCCGGATACTGCATGGCGGACATAAGGAAGCCCTGACCCGTGCCGCAGCCGCCTACGACGAAATCAGCCGCGCCGGAATTCAGCGCCATACCCGCCATAAGTCCCGTCTGTATATAAGTCAGGGAGCCTTCCTCGGCGGTACAGCCGACGTTGAAAATCTCGTTGCCCGTTTCCTGCAGCGCGGCGAGCACGAGCGGGTTTTTGTCTCTTGAAGAGACCTCGTTTATAAGTGCGATCCTCATTTTTTAAATCCACCTCTCTTTTTTATGCTTTTCTCGATATACATTTTAACGCCGCTTTTACTATGTCGTCCGCGGTAAGTCCGAAACGCTTCTGCAGATAATCCTGCGTGCCTACCTCTCCGAACGATTCACGGACGCCGACGCGCTCCACCGGTACGGGGACCGTCTCCGCGAGCGCCTCGCATACCGCGGCGCCGAGTCCGCCCGTGACGTTGTGGTTTTCCGCGGTGACGATCGCGCCGCATTCCTTTGCCGCCGCCTCCGTCGCCTGCAGATCGAGCGGTTTTATCGTGTGCATATCGAGCACCCTTGCGGATATTCCTTTATCTGCTAACATATCCGCGGCTTTCAGCGCCTCGTACACCATTATGCCGGATGCGATAATGCATACGTCTTTACCGTCGGCAAGCATGTTCGCCTTGCCTATCTCGAATTTCGCGCCGTCTTCGTATATGCGCATCGTCTTTCTGCGCGAGGTGCGCAGATAATGCACGCCGTAGTTGTTTGCCATATACGACACAGCCGCGTCGTACATGGTGACGTCCGCCGGCTCGATTATGACCGCGCCGGGTATCAGGCGCATCAGCCCCATATCCTCAAACGGCATATGCGTGCCGCCGTTCGACGCGGCGGTGACGCCCGGGTCCGCGCCGATTATCTTGACGTTCAGCTTCTGATACGCGCAGGACAGGAAGATCTGATCGAACACGCGCCTTGTCGCAAACACGCCGAATGCGTGGAAGAACGGAATGAGTCCCGTTTCGGACATTCCCGCGCTCATCCCTATCGCGTGCGCTTCCATAATGCCGCAGTTTATGCTCCTGTCGGGAAATTCCTTGTAAAAGGGCTCCGTGCCGACGGAATGGCTCACGTCAGCGTCGACCACGACTATTCTGCCGTTTTCCTTCGCCTCTTTTATAAGCGCGTCGCAGTACGCCGCGCGCATCTCTTTTGTTCCTGAAGAAATATTGTCGGTAAGTCGTTTCACAGGCTCGCCTCCAGTCTTCTGTCGACCTCCGCCGTCGCCTCGTCCGCCATTTCCTTTGATATCACCATATAGTGATTGAAGCCGGGGATCTCCGCGAATTTACAGCCGTGTCCCTTTTCCGTGTTCATTATGACGGCGGCGGGGCAGGTGTTAACGGCGGTCGTCAGCTTGTCGTAAATGTCGGAAACGTCGTGCCCGTCCGCTTCAAAGGCGTGGATGCCGAACGATTCGAATTTTGCTTTGTAGTCAAACGTTTGACAGATATCCTTCGTATAGCCGTCAAGCTGTCTTTTGTTGTTGTCAACGATTATGACGAGGTTTGAAAGGCTGTTGTGGGCGATAAACTGTACCGCCTCCCAGTTCTGCCCCTCCTGCAGCTCGCCGTCGCCGACTATGACGAACACTCTGCCACCGATACCCTGTATCTTCTTTCCCATGGCGACGCCTGTTCCGAGTGACAGGCCCTGACCGAGAGAACCGGTGCTTATATCTATACCCGTCGTTTTCAGCCTGTCGCAGTGAGAGGGCAGGGAAGTGCCGCCACGGTTGAGCGTTTTAAGCTCCTCCGTATCAAAATATCCTTTATACGCAAGCGCCGCGTAAAGCGCCGGTCCGCAGTGACCCTTTGACAGAACGAGATAATCTCTGTCCTTTTTTTTCGGGTCCTTCGGGTCCACGTCAAGGATATCGGTATAAAGCACAGCGAGTATATCGCAAATGGACATACTGCCGCCTATATGACCGTAGCCCGCCGCCGCAAGCTCGTTTATGCAGAGCTTGCGTATTTCCGCGGCGGCTTTCATCGTAGTTTTTCTGTCCATAACGTTTTACACGGTCTCCTCGCGCTTGCCGCTCTCGTAGTTCTGCTTTTTCTCTTCCATATAAGCGGGTACGGGAACGTCCCACCAGCCGAACGCCTTGCCGCCGGAATACGGATATTCGGAAGAAACGGGAACGTGTATGAACGCGGGTTTGCCGGATCTTGTCGTCTCAAGCGCGTCCTTCAGCGCCGTCTCAAAGCTCTCTTTGCCGTCTGCTTTGTACGATTTGATGTGGAACGCCTCCGCGATCGCTGCAAAATCGGGATCGTATTTCTTTCCGTTCTGCTCAAAGTCGTTGCCGAAAGCGGCTTCTTTTCCCAAAACGTCTATCTGCAGATCCTTTATCGCCATCCAGCCGCTGTTGTCCGCGACTATGACGATTATCGGAATATTGTACTGAGCCATCGTGGACAGCTCCTGCATTACCATCATGAAGTCGCCGTCGCCGACGAGCGCGACGACCGGTCTTTCCGGCGCCGCCAGCTTTGCGCCCATTGCCGCGGGGAAAGCCCAGCCCATTGTGGAGAAGCCGCCCGTCGTCAGGTTGCAGCCCGGTTTTTTATAGCAGTATTCCTGGAACAGCTGCGCCTGCGTGTTGCCGGAGGACGTTGAGATTATCGTATCGTCGGGCAGCGTTTCGTTCATCACGCCTATGAGCTTGGAGATCGTGAATTCGTTCGTGCTGATCTCCCTGTTGCTCTTTACGTAGGCGAACCATTTTTCGCGCAGCGTTTTTATCTCGTCGAGGTACGCTTTGTTCACGTCAAAATCGCCGAAGCCCTCGAGTATCTTTTCCGCCGTGTCCTTTGCGTTCGCTATTATGCCTATATCCGCCTTGTAGTTCTTGCCTATCTCGTGCGCGTCTATATCGACCTGTATCAGCTTCGTATCCGGGAAGTTGAACGCGACGCCCTTTCTGTACGAGCACGTCGTCTCGTCCGCAAAGCGCGTGCCGAGCGCGAGTATCACGTCGGCGTGCGACGCTGTCTCAAGTCCTATCGCCGTGCCCTTTGAGCCGGTGTGGAAGCAGTACTGCGGGTGAGTCTCGGCGACGGTGCCTTTTGCGGCAAGCGTCGTTATTATGCCGGCGCCCCATTTTTCCGCGAGCTTGACTATAACGTCGCCCGCGCCCGAGTTCATCGCTCCGCCGCCCGCAAGTATTACGGGACGCTTTGCGGTCTTCATCAGCTCTATCGCCTTTTTCACCGCCTCCGCGTCCGCGGAGGGGCTGTACGACGGCTCCGCCGCTTCCGGCGTCACGTCAAATTCCGCGTATTCGGACTGCACGTCCATCGGAAGCGCTATGACGCACGGGCCTTTTCTGCCGCCCGTCATCTCGCGGAATGCGTTGCCGACAATACGCGACAGCTGTCTTGCCGATTCGGCGCGCCATACGCGCTTTGACAGCGGCTCGAGGCTCCTTAAAATATTGCTGTCCTTATAGCGTTCAAGCTCCTGCAGAACGCCGACGCCGCTCATATGAACGTGCGTATCTCCGCAGAGAGCGAGGAACGGTGTGGAATCGGCGTACGCCGTTCCCAGACCTATCCCGAGATTGAGAGTGCCGGGACCTATCGAGGCAAACACCGCGAGCGGTTCTTTTTTGACTCTGAAATAGCCGTCGGCTATCGCGGTCGCCGCCTGCTCGTGCTTTACCTGGATGTATTTTATATTTCCCGCTTTTTCTTCTTTTCTTACAGCGTCAAACAGACCGAGCACGCCGTGACCCGGGATACCGAGGATGTACGGCACGCCTTCAGCGGTTAGCTTTTTTACGATTATTTCTCCGCCGGTGAGTTTCATTATGACCTCCGTTAAATTATTCGAGAACGAGGTAAGGATACGTGTCGCTTACCTTTATTTTTACTTTGCGGTTTTCTTCTATGCTCTTAACGCTCGCGAGCACCATGGCTATGCTGTTCACGTTGTCCTTGCAGTCGAGCAGAGGAGTCCTGCCGGTCTTTAACGCGTCGAACATATCCTCAAGCGCGCCGTCGTGCTGATCGCGCACCACGTCGGGTCTCGCTATTATGCCGCCCTTGAAGGGTATGCCCTTGAATATGTCGCCGTTATGGTCGCAGTATTCGTATTTCGCGTCGCCGAAGCCGTCCCATACCACGGAACCGCGCTCGCAGTTGATACGCCAAACGTTGTCCCACGAAGTGTAGTTGCCCTCCGTGCCGTTATAGCCTCTGAACGAGTAGATTATGTCGTTGTCGAACTCAAATACCGCGTCGCCCGCGCCGTCGCCCGTGTAGAGCGAGCCCTTCGGGTTGAAGCTGTGATAATGGACCGACGTCGGCTTTCCGCCCACAAGAAATCTCGCAAGGTCAAAGCTGTGTATGTTGTTGTCCTGAAGCTGAGGATATTTGAACTGATTTCTGATCGAAGCCATATCCGCGCAGACGAATATATCGCTGCAGATATACGACGGGTCGCCCATTATGCCGGACAGAACGAGCTGACGGATCTTTTTGACCTGCTCTATGTATCTTCTGTTCTGCATTACGAAATAACGCTTGCCCGTCTCGTCGACGGTTTTGAGCATATCGTTGACCTGATCTACCGTGAACGCCATCGGCTTCTCGCCCAGAACGTCGTAGCCCGCGCGCAGAGCCGTCGTCACTATGTCGTGATGTACGGTGACGTAGGTGAGGTCTATCAGAACGTTGCCCTTTTCCTTGGCGAGCGCTTCCTCTACCGAAGAATATATCGGCGGCACGGGATTGAGGTTGTATCTTTTGATGTAGTTTTCCGCGCGTACGGGATTTTTCTCCGCTATCGCTATTATCTCACAGTCGTCTCTTTTTGTGATGTGATCGAGCCAGCGGTAAGCGATATCGCCGCAGCCCGCCATGATGATCCTGAAGTCCTTCATAATGTTTTCCCTCCGTAAATTTCAATTTTAAGGTTAAATCAATTATATAACTATTGTATAAGTTTGTCAATGGGAATAATAAAAATTAAAATAAATTTATACAATTTGCAATACGATGAGCCGTGTTTTCAAAAGCAGCTCAGATCAATACGGTTTCAATGCCGAGTATCTCGTTGGATTTTGCTATTTTATCGCTCATATCGCCGTAAACGAGCGCCCAGTGCCGTCCCTCATAGCATTCCGCGAGCTTTTTGATACCGCCGGGAACGTCTATCTCAAACTGTGTGCGGCAGGACGGGAAAGCGGTGTTTCTTATGAGATTTCCGCGAACTATGACCATTTTGTCCATACCGTCGTGAGATATACCTGTCACCGTCACGGGTCCGGGCTGTTTTATGACCTGCAGACCGCATGGAAGATCTCTGATCTCAAAATAAGTGTATAAGTTGAATTCATCCTTTTCATCGGAATCATAGCTGTGCTTCGTAGGCGCGGTGCAGTGAGATACGAACAGCCGGTCGTCCTGCGGGAACAGATACGGGTTGCACATAAAAGCCGGCTTGTTTGTCGAATAGGAAACTATGAGCATATTCATAAGCGTCGTTACGTCCGCCTCGCACGCCGCCACGATGCCGTCGTCGTTCAGCTTTGACAGCGCGTAGCACGAGGAGGTGTTGCAGCCGGTATGTACGGTGGATTCGATACAGTTGACCGTAAACGCGTCGGCGCCGGCGTCGGCTATCAGTTTTTTGTATATCCGATATGTTTTTACGGGGTTTGACAGATCGTAGCCGTCGGGCAGTCTGTTTTCGTTCGCTTCGCCGTTTATCACGGAAGCGTCGCCGCTTTCGCTGCTTTTGAATATCTCGAGGAATTTGTCGGAGCCTATATGCTTCCATTCAACGCCGTATTTCGCCTGGATCAGACGCACCATTTCATAACCCCAGTTGAAGCTGTGGTACGGCTCGTACATCGCCTCACCTATGCAGAGGACTTTTGTGTTGTTTATCTTGAACCTGACGTTCAGAGCCGAAGCGTATGAGGAAAGCTCGCCGTCGTCATTGCAGAGATATACCTCCTGCTTTATTCCGAGCTTTGCGTCGATTTTTCTCGTATCGCGCATAAAATAAGGATAAAACACGTTGCCGTACGACCATATTTCGGAAAACGCCGGAGCGTATATGATTATCGGTTTGTTTTTGGAGTGGAGCGCCGCGAAAACTACGTCGATTACGTTGAACGGGACGACGACGTACGCGTCGGCTGTCCCGAGGTTGAGAACGTCGTTTTCCGTAACGGCGTTTGCCGTAAACGTCGTAACGTCCTCCGGTAAAAGCGCCTTTACGCGGTCGGACATTTTTTTGATGATCTTTTCGTCAGCCGTCAGATTGATATCGTCTGATTTACGCAGATCGTGATCAGCGATCTTTTTTTCTTCCGGGGATAAAGTGTAGAACTTGCCGAGTATGATAATGCCGATATTCATTTTTTTCATGATCTGATACACCTTTCTTTTTTTTATTATTTTACCGCGCCGCTCTGAAAAAAACAATGGTCAACGCTTCCGATTTATTAGGGTATTCTGACCTGTTTTGCATTTTTTTAATAAATTACCGTTGAATTCGGGTATAAAAAACGTATAATGGACGTATCGGAAAAGAGGAATAACGAAAATGAATGACCTTCAGTTTGAAGACAACGTTCTGTCGCTCAACAGCAAGAACGAAATAATAATGCAGAAATGCAACTGCACCGTCGGCAGAAACGTGAGCCTGCACAAGCATAAGTTTATTGAAATAGCGTATATCGCCTCCGGCAGCGGCATACACGATATAGGAGACGGGTTCTCCTCGCGCATAGAAAAAGGCGATCTTATACTGTTGAATTCAAACGTTGCGCACGGCTTCAAAAGCGAGGACGTGGATCAGCTCGTCGTTTACAACTGTATTTTCGACCCGTCTGTCCTGCGCTTTGCGATAAACAAAAGCGACGATTTCATAAATATAGTTTACAGTTGTCTTTTTGACAACGAAAAACAAAGCTCGGTCAGTAAACCCTACATTATACTGAACGACGCCGTAAGCGTGTTTCCCGTGATAAACGAGATGTATACGGAATACGAGGAAAAGCAGAACGGATACGAAAAAATAAACGAGGCTAATCTAATACGTCTGCTCGTGTCGATATTCCGTCTGCAGATGAGCGGCAGGGAAAACGGCGGCGGCGCGTACCGCCACGCCATCGCCGAAAGCGCGATCAGATATATGAACGATTATTACAACGAAAAAATAACGTGCGAGCTGCTCGCGTCGCGCGCGTATCTGAGCACCGGCTATTTTCACCGCGTTTTCAAATCCGTCACCGGAACCTCTCCCGTAGAATACCTGCAGGAATTAAGGCTGAAAAAAGCCGCGGAGCTGCTTTCCTCGTCATCTCTGACGGTAAAGCAAGCCGCCGCGGCGGTCGGATATTCGGATATGAAGCATTTTTACCGTATATTCCGTCAGAAATACGGCGCAACGCCTAAACAGTATCAGAATAATCTTAAATAAGCGTCTTTATTCAGGCGCGGTATACGGTTATCGACGTCACGTGATACGAATATAACAGCTCATACAGCGCGTCGGGGGAAACGCGGGCGGCGTTCGCCTTAAGCTCAAGAATTCTTTGTTCGTCCGTCTGATATACTTTTTTGTTATAAGTGTTGTCGGCAAGCGTGTCGTATCCGAGACCGTCAACCGCGTCCTTTATATCGGACAAAAACGAATCCTTGCGCGGGTTGATTTTGATTATAACGGTATCGCCGCCGTACCGTGAAAGAGCCTCTGTTATCTTTTCTTTCGTCACGGGTCTGCTCATATCGCCTGTCAGATTCGCGAAAACAAGCTTTTTCACGGGTTCTTCAGCGTATACGGCTTCATATTCGTACGTGACCTTTGAAACAACGTCGCCCGAGGCTGTGCGAACCTCGTAACCCTTTTCGTTATTGTACCCGTCGTATTCGTATTTCCGATACGTCTTTTCCGCCCCGTCTGACGTATACCGCGTTGATTCTTCGCTCATCACGAGTTCACCGTTATACGTGCGGATACATTCGTCATTGACTTTGCCGTTAATTGTTGTTTTTGTACGTCTTCCGTGCCCGTCATATTCTATTTCCGTTATTGTTTGCTCGCCGTTTTTTTCTGTTTCGTATTTTATCAGAAAACCGTTTTCGTCAAGCGTAACGGTCGTCGTCTCGTCCGCGCCGGTCATAATATAGCTGCCGTTTTTATCCGTGTACTCGTACTCAAAAGTGCCGCCCGTCGACTGCACCATTTTTATAATTCGCCCGTCTTCGTCGTATTCATATTCCTCGCTGTAATCTGACGTCCCGCTGTTAGTTTCATTCTTCGCTTTCAGCTTTATTATGCGGCCGAATGCGTCGTAGGTGCTTTCTCTTTTCTCTTCTCCCTTCTGACCGCCGGTGAGTTTTCTGTTTGTATACTGTTTGACTAAATCTCCCGCTTCGTCGTACGTGTTTTCGGTTGTACTTTTCTCTCCTTTACCCGTGGTCGTCGTCTCTTTTGTCACCCTGCCGTATTCGTCGTATTCGTAAACCGTCTCCGAGCTGCCGTTTGACGATTTCACCGATTTTTTTGCAAGGCGGAATTGCACTACGCCGCCCTGCTCCGTCTTTCTGTTTTCATCCGTGACAGATTCCGACTGTCCGGGCTTTTGTATCATGCTCCCCTTATATTCAAGATATTTTATCCCCCCGTACGTTACGCCGCACACGGCGATAAACAGCGCAAACGCGCCGATTATACCGAGGACCGGTCTGTACGCTGCGTTTTTCTCCTCTTTTTCGGGTAAAGACTTATCATATACTAAAAAATCCGATATGACGTCGTTGTCTATGCCCGATACCGCGTTATATAAAAGCTCTTTTTTCTTTAAGTTCTTCATATATCGTATCCCTCTTTCTCTAACCTTTCCTTCAAGCCCTGCTTAATTCCCGCAAGCTCCTTGTTGACCGTCGATTTGCTCACTCCGAGCTTCTTTGATATTTCGCCGATTGAACGGTTTACGTAATAGCGGCTTATGAAAATATACCGCTGTCTATCCGATAACCGTCTGACGTAGCCGTTTATGATGCCGGACAGTTCCCTTTCCGTTATCGCGTCCTCGGCGTCGCCGCCGGGGAGAATTTCGGAGAGCTCTTCAAGCGGTTTAAACAGCTTTTTCGGTATGCGCCGCGCCCTTTTGCTCTTTTTTATCACGTCAAGCGCGGCGTTTCTTAAAAGCGCGGTGAGATAAGCCTGAAGCGACGCGGGCCTGCTCGGCGGTATGGAATTCCACGCGGAAAGATACGCGTCGTTCACGCACTCCTCCGCGTCGCGTCTGTCGCCCGTCATATTGAGGGCGACGGACTTAAGATATTCGCCGTATTTTTTATCAACCTCGGCGACAGCTTTTTCGTCGCGGTCAAAAAACAGCGCGGTTATCTCATCATCGGTCAAAAGCATTATTATTTATCCTTTCGTTAGATTTATCCTTTCGTTAGATTTATCCTTTCGTTAGAGGCGCCTCTGTAATATAAGACGACAAAAAAAAGAAAAAGTGTAATTATAAGTTATATGTTTCTGCGAAAGGCTGTACAAACTAACGCCTGCGCCGCCTTTCTTTGCAGGGGAGGGGTCTCCTCTACCGCTCAAACAAATATCATATAACTTTATTCTTTAACTCATCCCCGTATAGGGTAACGAGAATTATCCGAACCACGTTTTCGGACGGCATCTCGCCGCTCCTGCTTCGTTAAACCCCTTGCTGTTACGTATAGTAGCACCTGCGGGCTTTGCCTCGCAGGAACAACGATCTGTTCGTCCGAAAATCCT
>JAEEGL011678555.1_pt1 | contig 12868 bp, 12 predicted proteins | sample 9134231 | NCBI WGS metagenome assembly JAEEGL01 (sample SAMN16246548, study PRJNA631951) | gut metagenome | biome: gut microbiome; feature: rumen; material: fiber-attached | host: Bos | place: Iran: Karaj | collected 2018-10
CCAGGGGGCTGGCCTCTGGGTCTTTCACCTCTGCGCCTCTGCGTTGGACAAACCGTGCTTGTCTACGGGCCGCCCGGAGTGCGGCCCCTCCCCTGATTTCCCCCCTATCGTCCCTTTGCGCAGGCCGCGTGACCGCCACAAGCGAAATATCGCCAGTTCCAAGGGCCTTAAATTACGTTGGAAACGGAAATTTCCAACGTTGGAAACGGAAATTTCCAACGTATGTTTTCGAAATTTCCAACGTATGTTTTCGCCGCCGCCTCCGCGGCAAACTGATGGGGTCTGTTCCCGTTATTGCCTTTTGACGCGTTATGACTGCCTTTTCGCAAGATTTAGGCAGTTATGGCGATGAGGCCAAGGGGGCTTGTCCCCGCCGGCTTGATTGACTTCGGACTTCTGACTTCGGACTTAAGAAGGTTCAGAAGTCTGATGTCCGAAGTCTGAAGTCTTATGCCATGACGTTGACAATCTGACAGATTACGGGGTATAGTGTCTTCGTTGCTTTCGGGTAGGTGGTTTTCACTCCCGTGCAGGTTACACGGAATCTGCCCGTAAAGCAACCCTGAATCGCATCCTTTATTGGAATGTGGACGTGCCGGATAATGGGGTGTTGGTCTGCGATTACTGGAGCACAAAAGTCGATAAAGTCATTGTTCCGGTCACCGAGGAGACGATTCAGGAGACTGGGGCGAGAGCCGAGAGTTCCGGTCAAGCCTTTAGAAAATGAGAAACGTGAATAAAGTGGCTAGAGGTATGCCCACATCGGACTTGTTCCCGGCATTGCCGGCATAGACCGTCGTCATTCAAGCGCGGCAAACCTGCCGCGCTTGCGTCCCTCGTGCGCCCATGCGCGTAGCCCGGTCCGTCGCGGCAGATGTGCAGTCCAGATAAAAGTGCCGCGTCATATATGATGTTCTTGCGCGGTAAGCCGTGTGATTCTCTCGCATATCGTCAGATTTGCGCCTGTCTTCCTGTCACTTTTTTCGGAAAAAGGGTTGGGGGCATTGCATTTTTTGTGCCGAAATGGTAAAATTTCGGGCGTGAGAAAATCTTCGCGCAAACTAAGGTACCGCCGGATACTGCTGAAGCTGTCCGGCGAAGTTCTCGGCAACAAGAAGACGGGCGAGTGCATCGACCCAGGGAATCTTGCGTTCATGGCCGAGCGCGTGAAGCGGATACACTCTCTCGGCGTCGAGGTCGGCATTGTCCTCGGCGGCGGCAACATCTTCAGAGGCCTTGCGGGCGCGGGGCGCGGGGTGAACCGCGTGACAGGCGACTCCATGGGCATGCTTGCGACGATAATCAACGCGCTTGCGATGATGAACGCCCTTGAGTCGATCGGTGTGCCGACGCGCGTCATGACGGCGATCGACATGCCGAAGCTGGCGGAGCCGTTCATCCAGCGCCGTGCGCTCAGGCATTTCGAGAAGGGGCGGGTCGTCATATTCGGCGGCGGCACGGGCAATCCGTACTTTTCGACCGACACCGCCGCGGCGCTCAAGGCGAGCGAAATCGGCGCGGACGCGCTTCTGAAGGCGACTAAGGTCGACGGAGTCTACACGGCCGACCCGAAGAAGGACCCCAAGGCCAAGAAGTACGGCTCCCTCAAGTACGAGACGGCGATCGAGAAGCGCCTGAAGGTCATGGATTCCGCGGCGTTCGCCCTGTGCATGGACAACGGCATCCCGATTGTCGTGTTCGACTTCTTTGACGAGGACGCGCTGGAGCGCGTCGTGAACGGCGAGCCGGTCGGCACTCTTGTGAGCGAGAAGGGCTGAGACCGGGAATAGTCAATTTTTTACTTAAGGAAAGGCGGATAAAGACAAGTATGGAAACGGTAGCAGAGGTTCTGAACGACGCGACGGCCAAGATCGGCAAGAGCTTCGACACGCTGAAGGCCCAGTTCGCTGGCCTTCGCACTGGCAAGGCTTCGCCTGCGATGGTCGACCAGATCAGGGTCGACTACTACGGGTGCCCTACGCCGATCAAGAATCTCGGCACGATCTCCACGCCGGAGCCGCGGCAGATCAAGATCACCCCGTTCGATCCGACGGTTCTCGACGCGATGAACAAGGCGATTCTCGCCGCGAACATCGGCGTCACTCCGCAGACCGACGGCAAGGTGCTTCGCATCACGGTGCCGGAGCTCAACGAGGAGCGCCGCAAGGAGATCGTGAAGGTCGCGAAGACCCAGGCCGAGGCGCAGAAGGTTGCGATGCGCAACGTGCGCCGCGACGCGAACGACGCCGCGAAGAAGCTGGAGAAGGACAAGAAGATTTCCGAGGACGACCTGAAGTCGGCGCTGGAGAAGATCCAGAAGGCGACTGACGACGGCATAGCGCGGATTGACGCCGAGCTCAAGGCCAAGGAGTCCGAGGTGATGGCGGTCTGACCGCCTGTCGAACTGGCTTAAATTTGAACAAAGACCAAGGTTGGGAGTCGGCAATGGCAGATGAAGTCGAAATGAAACCCGTTGACATGAAGCCCGTCGCGGCGGCGGAGCCTCCGAAGGTTAATCCTCTCGCAGCCAAGCCCGCGGCGCCCAAGTCGCCTATCGCGGCGGTGCGTAAGCCGGTGCCCGGCGGCACGGCCGCGGCGCTGAAGCCGGGGCTCAGGCTGCCTCCGAAGGCCGGAAACCCGACGGCATCCATCAAGAAGAACCCGACGGCATCGCTGAGGCCGGCGCCGGGCGTCTCGACGAAGACGGCTCCGACGGTTCTCATGAAGACGGGCTCGACGCCGACCGTGAAGCTCGTGCCGAAGACCGGCGCGACAGTCGCGCTCAAGCCTGTCATCCGCAAGCCCGGCTCCACCGTTTCCGCCGCGCCGCTCGCAAAGCCGGTCGGCGTCGACTCGCAGGGCATCGCCAAGCTGCCCACCGTCGAAGTCAAGGCCGTGTCGCGCGAAGACGTCAAGGCCACGACGGTCGCCGAGGTGAAACCCCTTGACGCGCTGAAGACCGTGACCCAGAAGCTCAAGGGCGTCACGCAGCAGATTCCGCAGCAGGCGATTCTGCGCAAGACCGGCATCGTCTCCGACATGGCTGCGACGTCGCCTGCGCAGAAGGAGGCCGCGAAGCACAAGACGGCGCGAATCTCGCTTTCGGACGCGATGGGCGTCTCTCCCGTGAAGGAGTCGAGCGCGCCGATGAAGACGATCCGCATCAAGCGCCCGATCAACCTTCCGGCCGGTGCCACGTCTCAGGCGCTTTCGCCGCAGAAGAGGCCCGAAGCTCCGGCGGCAGCCGCCGCAGCTCCGGCCGCGCCGGCCGCTGCGCCTTCCTCCACGGTCACCCAGCGCAAGACGCTCAAGATCACGAGGCCTGGCACGGCGGTTCGTCCTTCCGGAAAGTTCAATCTCAAGAAGCCCGCCCCTGCGAACGCCAACCAGGCCGCTGGCGCTGAAGGCGAGATCGCGGACATTCCCGACATTCCGCCGATGCCCGTGGCGGAGGAGAAGACCGGCGTCATGGCCGTCCTCGCCCTGATCACTCAGGTCGCGGCCTGCCTGGCGATGCTGGCTCTCACGTGGATGCTCTTCGAGAACTTCAGCGGGAAGTGAGACACGGGGGCCTCTCTTGAGTCTTAAAGGCCCTGCGTCGGTCGTAAAGGCGACGGCTCTGGAAGTGCTTTCCGAGCCGTTGACTCTTCTTCTGGCGCTTACCGCCCTCGTTCTTGCCGTCTTCGCGCCTGCCTTCCACTACCATCAGTTCGGCGAGGCTTCGCGGATGGCGCGAGACGCCGGGCTTTCGGCGATTTTCACATGCGGCAGTGCGCTTGCGGTGTTCGGCGCGATACGGGCGTTCCGCCGCGAACTGGAGACGGGCACGTTCGAGATGGCTCTAGCCCATCCGGTTTCCAGGTCGGGCTTCTTTCTTGCCAAGGCCGCGGGACTGTTTGCGGCGTATCTCGTCTTTGCGCTCACCGTGTTTGGGGCGGCAGTGACGATTGTCATCGGCGCTACGGTCGCGGGGCGGATAGCGGCGCGGACAGGCGAGATTGCGACGGTCTGGGGCCCGTGCCTTGCGTCCGGCGTGGCCGTGGCTGTGGTGCCGCTTCTTGTCGGTGCCGCCTTGAACCGCTTCTGGCGCTTCCGGTTCGTCCTGACGTCCATGGCGTCGGCGCTTATGCTGGCGATCGCGTCGGCTGCGACGTTCTCCTTTTTGATCGGCACGGGCGCACTTGCCCGGCTTGCTCCAGCCGTCGTGCTTCTTGCCGTGTACGCGGCGCTTCTGGCGTCGGCGGCGTCGGCCTTCTCGGTGCGCTTCGCGGCGAATGCTGCGGCCTCGCTGACGGGACTTGTCTTCGCGGCGACGCTTCCTTTTGTCGGCAACTACTACATGGCCGAGGCGCTTTCTCACGGCGGTTCGGTGCCGTGGTCCTATGTCGGTCTTGCGACTTTGGCGGCGATTCCTGCGGCGGGGGCGTTTCTGCTTCTCGGCTGCCGGTTTGTCCGCGACATTGGGTAGCAGCCGAGTTCCGGAGGCCTGGTTTTAATGAATGACAGCGAAGACATAGTTCGGCTCGAGTCGGTGGAGAAGACGTTCCGCGACTTCTGGCTGAGACCGACCGTCAAGGCGGTTGACGGACTGTCCCTCTCGGTCAGGAAGGGCGAGGTGTTCGGCCTTCTGGGGCCGAACGGGTCCGGCAAGTCCACCACGATCAAGATGATTCTGGGTCTGCTCTCGCCCAGCGCCGGAGACGTCAGGCTCTTCGGACTGCCGCCGCGCGCGATCGAGGCCCGCAGGAAGCTCGGCTATCTGCCTGAACTGAGCTACCTGCACCCGTTCCTGACGGCGAAGGAGACTCTGCGCTACTATGCCGGATTGTGCGGGCTGAAGTCCGCGGAGGCGAAGGAGCGCACGACGCAGCTCCTGGAGATGGTGGGGCTTGCCGATGTCGCGGGGCGCCCTGTAGGCGGGTTCTCCAAGGGCATGGCCCGCCGCGTTTCGCTGGCGTCTGCGCTTGTCGGCCGTCCGGAGCTGCTTGTGCTGGACGAGCCTACGTCGGGGCTCGACCCTGTCTCGACGAAGGAGGTGAAGACTCTTGTCAAGGCGCTTGCCGCGAACGGCATGACCGTGCTCACCACCTCGCATCTGCTTGCGGACGCCGAGGACATCTGCGACCGCGTCATGATACTGGACCACGGCAAGTCCGTCGCGGAGGGCAGGGTCTCGGAGCTAGGGACGAGCCTTGAGGACTTCTTCCTGGCGAAGGTCGGCGACGCAAGCGAGTTCCGCCTGGCGCCGTTTCTGGGGTGACGGCGATGATTGGCTTCGCGAAGGTCTTCTGGCTCGAGATCGTGTCTTTGGTCCGATCGAAGACGCTTGTGATGCTTGCGGTGGCGAGTGTCGCGTGGATGTTCGCGGCGCCTTTCATTGCGAAGGGGGACGGCACCGCGGACGGCGCGAGGGAGATGTTCGTTCGCTATTCGCTTGGCGGGGCGTTTGCGATTCTTCTGGTTTCGCTGCTGGCCGCGGCGACTGGCTCGCTGGCGCGCGAGCGCGCGGCGAAGCGTCTGCAGCTCACGATGGTCCGCCCCGTGAATCACATGCTGGTGGCGCTGGCGAAGACGGCGGCGCTGACGCTCTCCGGCGCGTCGGTTCTGGCGCTCTGCTGCATTCTGATGCCTTTCGCTCCCGGCGTCGGCGACGGCGTGCTGGGCCGGCAGTGCAGCCATGTGCTGAAGCCCCGCCTGCCGTCCCCGCGCGATGAGGCCCGCGACATGTACGACGCGTACATGGCCGATCCCGAGACTCCGGCCGCCGTTAAGAAGGCCAAGAAGAGCGTGGTGCTGCGGCTGCTGGAGAACCGGGCCGTCGACCACTACCAGACCATTGCGACCAACGACACCGTGACATGGCGCTTCGCGTCCGCCGGGACTGCGGCCGAGGCGAAGGGCCTGGCCGTCCGCATCAGGTTCACCAACCAGTTCGACGTTCGACAGGACGTGCGCGGCGAGCTGCGCATCGGTCCGCTGTCCGGCGTGGTGAGCAACATAACCAAGGCAGTCGTGACGGTTCCTCTGTCCCGCCGCGCGGCGGAAGCGGGCGTCGCCGGCGCGGCCGACGGGCTTTCCTTCTCGAACAAGGGCTCGTCCGCGCTGATGCTGAGGCCGCGCAAGGACATCGACCTGCTCGTGCCGGCCGACAGCTTCGCGTGGAATCTGGCGAGGGCTTATCTGGAGCTGGTTTCGATTCTGGCGATAGCCGTCGCGTTCGGAGTCTTCCTTGGCGCAAGCCTCGGCCGGCCGGTGGCGCTGTTCGTCGCCATCGTCACGCTCGTGGTGGGCGAGATAAGCCCGAGCGTCATCGAGCAGTATCCCGACGAGCTGGAGACGAGCGTGGCCGACCGGATCGGCCTCGTGCTGACGCGCTTCGCCGCCGAGGTGACGCGTCCCGTGGCCGCGCTGCAGCCGCTCGGCAGGCTCGCCTCCGACGAGTGCGTGGAGCCTGGCGAGACGGCCAGGGTCGTTCTTCTGGACTTCGTGGCCGTGCCGCTCGCGCTGGCGCTTCTGGCCGGGCTGGTCCTTCCTCGCAAGCAGGACGGGCTCTGAGGGTTGACTAATGTGGTATAATTTAAGCGCTAAGACAAGGAGCTAACAATGGGCGGTTTCTGCGGGGTCATATCTGAGAGCGATTGCGTCAGCGATCTCTTCTTTGGCACGGACTATCATTCCCACCTCGGCACCCACCGCGGCGGAATGGCCGTTTTGGGGCCGGACGGGTTCCAAAGGACGATTCACAACATCCAGAACTCGCCCTTCAGGTCGAAGTTCGAGCACGATCTCGCCCACCTGAGGGGCCAGGTCGGCCTTGGCGTGATATCCGACACCGATCCGCAGCCGCTTGTCATGTGCTCGCGCCTTGGCACGTTCGCCATCGTCACGGTCGGTCTGATCGCCAACCTCGAGGAGATCAAGAAAGAGCTGTTCAGGACGAACTCCGCCCAGCTGCAGTATTCGACGACGAGCGGCATGGTCGGGCCGACGGAAGTTGTCTCGGCGCTCATAGCGACGCAGAACTCCGTCATAGAGGGCGTGCGCTACGTGCAGAGCAAGATCAAGGGCAGCTGCTCGATGCTGATAATGACGGAAGACGGCCGCCTCTACGCCGCGCGCGACAAGTACGGGCGCACGCCGATCGTGATCGGTCGCAAGGGCGGCTCGACAATCGCTCTGATGGAGTCTTGCGCTCTGCCCAACCTCGGCTACGACTACGTCCGCGACATCGGTCCGGGCGAGATGGTCGAGATGGAGCCCGACGGCATCACGACGGTGCTGGAGCCCGGCGACAAGATGGCGATCTGCTCGTTCCTCTGGGTTTATTACGGCTATCCGGCCTCTTCGTACGAGGGCCGCAACGTCGAGATGGCGCGCTACCGCTGCGGCTCCGCCCTCGCCAAGCGCGACGAGGACATCGAGGCCGACGCAGCATGCGGCATACCGGACTCCGGCATTTCGCACGCGCTGGGCTACGCGCACGAGAAGGCGATAAAGTACTGCAGGCCCTTTGTCAAGTACACTCCGACATGGGCGCGGAGCTTCATGCCGTCCGACCAGAAGCAGCGCGAGCGCGTCGCGTCGATGAAGCTCATACCGATACCTGGCCTCATCAAGGACCGCCGGCTTGTCTTCTGCGACGACTCGATCGTGCGCGGCACACAGCTCGGCAAGCAGGCCGACCGGCTCTACGGCGAGGGCTGCCGCGAGACTCACGTGCGCATCGCGTGCCCTCCGCTGCTGTATCCCTGCCGCTTCATCAACTTCTCGCGGTCCAAGAGCGAGTTCGACCTCATCACGCGGCGCTACATCTGCGGGCACGAGGGCGAGGGCGCCGACATTGCGAAGTACGCCGACCCTGAGGGCGAGCCGTACAAGGCGATGGTGGACTACATACGCGAAAAACTCAACCTTACGTCGCTGAAGTTCCAGACGGTTGACGATCTCGTCCGCGCGATAGGCCTGCCGAAGGACAGGCTGTGCACCTACTGCTGGACGGGCGAGGATCCGTCCATGCCGTGCTCCTGCGCGCATGGCTGCGCCGGCTGCGCCCACAAATGCAATTGACAACCTAAAAACAAGGAGACCTCACCATGAACAGACTCGTGACTGTCCTAATCGCCGCGGCTGCGCTGCTGCCTGCAGCGTCGTTCGCCGCTCCTCACCACGGAGGCCCTGGAAGGGGAGGCCCCGGCCATCACATGCCGCACAGGCCCGCGCCGCCGCCGCCGCACCACCACAATCACCACGGCTACCGTCACGGCGCCTTCGTGCCACCGCCTCATCACCACGGCTTCCATGCGGGAAGGCCCGTTGGCGCCCGTTTCTGGGCGCGTCCCGCGTTGCCGCCGATTCTGGCAGGAGCCCTCTTCGGCTGGCGCTGGGTCGCCGCCCCGTGGGCCTACACCGTCAACGGTGTCTACTACTACGGCGAGGGCTACTACTACGACGGCCGCACCTACTGCTACAACGGCAACTACTACTCCACGCCTCCGGGTGCGGTGCTGACGGCTCCCGTCGTCGTGCAGCCGGCTCCAGTCGTCGCTCAGCCCGCGCCAGTCGTGGTGCAGCCTGCGCCAGTCGTGGTGCAGCCCGCGCCGGTTGTCGTGCAACCGCAGCCGACCGTGGTGACGACCCCCGCCGTCGCGCTGCCTCCGCAGCCTCCTGTGTCTCGCTAGGCCGAATGTCCGCTTCTTCCACGTCCGCAGCGCGGGCGCCGCGCTGCGTCACGTTCGAAAACGGTCTGAGGGCCGTTTTCGTTCCGTGCGAGGCAGAGTCCGTCGCGTTCGGCCTTTTCGTCGCGTCGGGCTCGCGCCACGAGCCGAAAGGCGTCGGCGGCATATCGCACCTCATAGAGCACATGCTCTTCAAGGGCACGAAGTCGCGCGGTCCCGCCGACATAACCCGCGCGATCGAGGGGCGTGGCGGCAACGTCAACGCCTGCACGAGCGAAGAGGGCACATGCTATTTCGCGCACCTTCCCAGCGAATGCCTCCGCGATGCCGTCGACATACTTGCCGACATGTACCTCAACGCGACGATTCCCGACGACGAGTTCGACCGCGAGAAGAAGGTCGTGATCGAGGAGATACGGATGTACTCCGATGAGCCGGACGCCGTCGCGATGGAGAACCTTCAGCGGAATCTCTTTCCCGGCTCTCCGCTCGGACTGCCCGTCGCCGGAACGCCGAAGACGCTTGCGCCGCTTGTCCCGGAGCGCCTTAGGAGGTATATCTCGTCTTGCTACCGTCCCGAGAACACTGTCGCCGTGCTGGCGGGGGCGTTCGACGACGCCCGCGCCGAAAGCCTGGTCCGCGGCGCGCTGGGGACGTTCAGGGCGGGGCGCCGCGTCGCGCGGGCGGTCGAAGTGCCGCCGTGCGAACTCAGGCCCGTGCACGAGCAGACCGTCCGCAAGGACGTGAGCCAGGCCCAGCTCGCACTAGGCTACCGCACTTTCGGCATAGGGGACAGCCGCAAGTATGCCGCGAGCGTCCTCGACGCAGTGCTTGGGCGAGGCATGATGAGCCGCCTGTTCCAGGAGCTTCGCGAGAAGCGCGGCCTGAGCTACGATATCTCGTCCCGCATGCAGTTCTTCAGCGACGCGGGAATGTTCTCCATAACCGCCGGGCTTGACGCCGCGTCCAAGGACGTCGCCCTTGCCACTATAGACAGGGAGCTCGACCGAGTGCGAGAGAGGCAGGTCCCCGCGGCGGAGCTGAAGCGGACCAAGGAGTTCCTTGTCGGGAATTTCCGGCTGTCGCACGAGAAGGTTACGTCGAAGCTGTTCTACTACGGGCATACGATGCTCTCCTTCGGGCGGCTCGTTTCTCCCCGCGAGCAGATAGACGGCATAAGGTCCGTGACCGCTGCGGACGTGCAGGGGGCGGCGCGGGCAATGTTCAGGCCCGGCTGCCGCAGCGTCAGCTGGGTTCTTCCCAGGGAGGTGTAGCCGTGCACGCCAGCCTTGCCGACATCGTGGCCGACGCCGCTGCGAATTCCATCGAGGCGCGCGCATCGCATGTGAAGGTGGACGTCGTGGAGGCCGGCGGCGAGATATCGCTGGTGATCGCCGACGACGGCAAGGGCATGGACGCGGGGACGTGCGCGCGCGCGTTCGATCCTTTTTTCACCGAGCCCGGCAAGCACGACGCCCGCAAGGTCGGAATGGGGCTTCCGTTCGTGAAGCAGACGTGCGAGGCGTGCGGCGGCAGCGTGTCGCTCGAAAGCGAAAAGGGGCGCGGCACCACGCTAAGGTGTTCGTTCCGCGCGGACAACATCGACGTTCCGCCGATGGGCGATCTCGCGGCGGCGGTGCTTTCGCTTTTCGGCTTCGCCGGCGACTTCGAGCTCGTCTTCACCCATAAAAAGGGCGGCGAGGAGTACACCATAAGCCGCTCGGAGCTGGCCGAGGCGGTCGGCGGCTTCGAGTCGGTCGACAGCCTTTCGCTTGCGCGCGAGTTCCTTTCCGGACAGGAGGAGGCTCTTTCGGGGCAGGAGGTGGCCGGCTCATGACACGTCCGCCGCTAAAGCTTCCGTTCGAATACAGCGACACTCCGGACTTCCGCGTCCTGGATCTCGAGCCTGACGGCGTGCGGTGCATACCAGTGCTCGGGCGCACTCATCTGAAGGCGTTCCCGGGGCATGTGACGAGCGAAGAGCACGTGCACGAAGAGGTCATAGAGATATCCTACTGCCAGAGAGGCGAGCTGGTGTTCGACAGCATGGGCGTCGAGTACCCGTTCTATCCGGGAATGGTGTTCGTTTCGCGTCCGAACGAAAGCCATCATCTCAGAGTCTTCCCAAAGGGCCTGCTGATGTACTGGCTCTTCTTCCGCATCCCGAAGGGGAACTTCCCTCTGCTCTCCCTTCCGCAAAAGGAGGCGCGCTGGCTGACGTCTTCGCTCATGGCGATGCCGCGAAGGCTCTTCCCCGGCGGCGACCGCATACGTCTGGCGTTCCAGCGCGTGTTCGGCGTGTACGACGCAGAGCCTCGCGGCACGCCTCAGCGGACTCTCCGCCTGCGTCTTGCCGTCCTGGATCTGCTGGTGGCCGTGCTGGACGCATCGGCGGAAGCGCCCGAGACGAAGGCCGGCAGCAAGCTTGCGCAGGTCGTGGAGGAGATTCGGGCGGATCCCGTGAAGCCGCTGTCGATCGACGAGCTCGTCTCCCGCCTTGCCCTTTCGCCCAGCAACCTGATCGTCCAGTTCAAGCGCATGACCGGCCTGCCTCCGCTCGCCTTCAGAAACGCGTGCCGCATCGACCTCGCCAAGCGCGAGCTGAAGCGCGGCAAGGTTTCCATCGCCGCCCTCGCGGGCAAGCTTGGCTACTCGTCGGCCCAGAACTTCGCGACGCAGTTCCGCCTCGCGACGGGCAAGACGCCGCGCGACTGGCGCTGAAGCCGCAAAAAGAAAGGAGACGCCTCGCCTATGCCCCGTTCGAAGACTCCCGAGAAACGGCTCAAGTGGGCCGAGATATTCGAGACGCTCCAGCGCGACATCCGCGGCGGAGCGTATCCTCAGGGCGTGGCGCTGCCTTCGGAGGAGGCGCTGATACGCAGGTTCGGCGTCTCGCGCATAACCGCCGTCCGCGCCATGGACGAGCTTCGCAAGCGCGGCCTCGTGTGGCGCAAGCGCGGCTGCGGCACCTTCGCCACGAGCGTGGCGTGGAGGGAGTCCGGCAGACTGGGCTTCATCTTCCCCAGCCTTTCCTTCGGCGAGATATTCCCCTCGATATGCCAGTCGCTTACGCGGTTCGCCCAGAAGGACGGCTACTCGGTCGTCCTAGGCGACATATCGTCGCCCCAGCCAAGCCGTCGGGCGCGCGAGGCGTGCGACGTCGCGCGCATGTTCGTCGCGCAGGGCGTCGCAGGCGTCGTTTTCCAGCCGCTAGCCTTCCTCGAGTCGCCCGAGCGCGTGACGAGGCGCATCCTCGACCTGTTCGCCGAGGCCGACATACCGGTCGTGCTGCTGGACCGCGACATCCTCGGCACGGACGCGCCTCACGACTTCGTCGGCATAGACAACCTCTCCGCCGGCCGCGCCCTCGGCGCGCATCTCGTGGAAAGGGGGGCGAAGCGGATCGGCTTTCTCATGCGCCCGAAGTGCGCGTCGGTCATACGCGACAGGCTGGACGGCGTGATGAGCGCGGTCGGTCGCAAGGCGTGGTCCGGCGGCGTGATCGTCGCGGAGCCGTCCGACGCCAGGACTCTGGCGCATGTCTTTTCGGGAAGGGGCCGTCCGGACGCCGTTGTCTGCGAGTCGGACTACGTCGCCGCCCAGCTGCGCAACACGCTTGCGGCGTTCGGGCTTTCGGTGCCCAAGGACATTCGTCTGGCCGGGTTCGACGACGTGCGCTGCGCAGTCTCGGCGACGCCGCCTCTGACAACCGTCCGCCAGCCGTGCGACGATCTCGCTCTCGTCGCCTACAAGACGCTGCGGGAGAGAATGCGCGAGCCGTCGCTTCCCGCGAGGCGGATACTTCTTTCGGCACCTCTTGTCGTGCGGGACTCGACGAGGTAGCGGGCGTCCGCCGGAATGACGCCGCATTTCGCAGATTCACCCAAACTAGGCGACTTTTTGGTATAATATCAGGTCAACATGAGCTTCAAGCTGACAGATCCGATGGGCACGGCGCCGAGGGAGGCGCCGTTCACGCAGAGCGTGTCGACCGGCGTGCCGTGGCACAACCTGCCCGTGACGAGGGAGTACACGCTCGGGCAGCTTCTCGACCAGACGGTCGCGAGGTGCGGCGAGAACGACGCGGTGGTGTACGCCGACCGCGACTACCGTCTGACGTGGTTCGAGTTCTCCGAGGAGGTGGACTACGTCGCGAAGGGGCTGATGGCGCTCGGCGTCAGGCGCGGCGAGAA
>JAEEGL012438820.1_pt1 | contig 12868 bp, 9 predicted proteins | sample 9134231 | NCBI WGS metagenome assembly JAEEGL01 (sample SAMN16246548, study PRJNA631951) | gut metagenome | biome: gut microbiome; feature: rumen; material: fiber-attached | host: Bos | place: Iran: Karaj | collected 2018-10
ATTCTTTTTATTTATTATTATATTACTTTTTAAAATAATGAAATAATAATTAATTTTAAAAATTGTTTTTGTTTTACAAAAAAGAATATTATAATATTTTGTATTATATAAATTAAGAAAGGATGATTTCTTTGGAAAACAGAAAAGAAATGATGGGTAAGAATTATAATATTTCATAAATAATTAATTTAATATTTTTTTTTAAAGATAAATAAAATAAATAATAAGAATTTGAATCAATAAATATTAATTAACCAAAAAAAAAATAAAAAAAAACGTTAATTTCAAAAAAAATAAAATTTTTCCATTTTCGCAAAAAAAAACTTGAATATATACTTTTCCAAAAAAACCCCATTAGCATTTTTCTTCTGTAAGTGCATCATTAAATAAATAGAGAACAGGAGCAGAAGCACTTTCATCTTCCCAATACTGAATAACAATTCCACCTTCTAAATCATCTTCATCATTATGAGAAGCTCCAGTATAGAGTTCAATTTCATCATAATGAGGGACAATAAATTTAATAAAATCAGTGGCTCCTTTTTTAAAAGTATCAATTCTATCTTTTTTTCCATTTTCTTCTAAAAAGGCTACAATTTTTTTAAAATATTCTTTAACATAAGCCATAAATTCTTTTTTACTCATATGTACAGGTTGAAGATTAGAATTGTAAACAACATCAATAACTTTCTCTGCTGGCTCATCACCTCCTGGTCCATCATCTTCTTCTCCTTTACCAAAAGCATCTCCTCTTCCAATGTCAATGTTTCCTACTTCCTCTTTCTTTGTGTAATGTGTCTGAACTTTCATTATTACATCGTCGTATGTTAATTCGTATTTAAATATGTCTGACATGAATTCATCCTTTTTTATGAAGTCTCTGAATATTAACATTTTTTTGGAATGATATTTTTTTTGGATATTTTTACTTATATTTTTTTTTTTAAATTTTTATTTTTTTTTTTATTTATTTTATTTAATTTAATGCTTGGAAAATGGATTTAAATAACAAAAGAAGAGAATGTTATAAATAATATGAATACATAAATTATTGAGATTGAATAAAAAAGAAAATTATATTTTATTCATCAGAATATTTATGTTTGATGGAATTCAATTGAATAAAAATTTATATATTTAATTTATTTCTATTCCATTTTGAGATAAAATTTGTTTTATTTCTTCATTGGAATTTATTATTTTTATCAAATTATTTAGTTTTATTTCATATGAAGAAATTGAATTTACTAATTTTTTATATTCATTTTTTATTAAATTGATTTTTGTTTTTAATTCAATTAATTCATTTTGTGTTATTGAATTTCCTTCTGAAAAAACATTTCTTGGAGATAATGATAATGAATTTTGAATATTTTTATTTTCCATTTTTTCATTAAATTTATTTTCTAATTCTTTTTTTAAATTATTAATTGTATTCTGAGATTTAATAATTAATAAAATTAACATTGGATCATTTCCTTTATATTTCCTAAGTATTAAATTTATTTTATCTTTATCTGAATTTGAATTATATATTTTCAATATATATTGTTTATAAAGTTTTTGAATCATAATTATTTGTTTTCTTAATTTTTGTAACATAATATTTTTTGATTTTTTCAGATAATATTTTTGAATTATTTTTATTTTTTCATTTAATAAAGAAAATAAAAGTAACATTAAAATTTCATAAGTTTTATAATTTAACATAATAAAATCATTTGTTATTAAAAAATCTTCATTTATTTTTTCATAAGTTTGAAGATCATAAATATAATTTCTTAATTTTGAAATATAAATTTTATTTTTTAAAGGATTATATACTTCATCAATATCACATAAAATTGGAAGAAAAAATTTAAAAAATTTTGATATTGAAATCTCTCTAAAATAAGTATTATGTTTTTTATATATATTTATATATTCTATTAATTGAGTAAAATAAAAAAAAGATTCTATATTTTTTTCTTTTTTAATAAAATTATCAAAGTTATTAAAATTTATATTATATATTTGTCTAATATATTTGTAGTCTTCTTTTTCGATCGTTTCAATTTTTTTTTTTGAATTTATAAAATTGTTTTGAAAAAAATTTATTAAATTCATATTTTTAGGAAATTCTTTTATTTTTAAATCATTAATCAAATTTATCATAATTTCTTCTTCATTTTTTTTTAAATTTTTGTCAAAATTTTTGATAATTTCTTCATTAGAATTACTATAAAATTGAGAAAGAAAATTATTTTTTTCTTTATCTTCTGTAAAATAATATATAATTTTTCCAATAGTTTTATTTAGAAATGCATCTGATTCTTCTTGTTTAAATAAATTAAAAAAAGATAAAAAAATTTGTTCATTATTTTTATTTTTCAATATTTCATTATTTAAAATTTCAGTTATTTGGGAAAATAAATAAATAATAAATAAATTTGAATAAAAAATAAAATTTTCAGAGGATAATTTTTCATTTTTATTTTGAGGAATAAATTGATTATAATTCAAAATTAATGACAATATAAATAATTTGAAAATATATTCATATTTATAACTTTTATATGTGAATTGAAATATTAAATAAAATATATATTTTTCTTCTTTATGATATTTAAATATATTTTTAATGATTTCAATCAAATTTTTATTTTCAATTAAATTTGAAATCATTGAAAAAGAAAAATGAAATTTAATTTTATTATTGATTAAATAATCTTTTTGTCCAAAAATAAAACTATTTATATATAAATTATTTTTTGTATTATTACTTTGAAATAAAGGAACAACATTATATATATGATTAAATTTAATGAATAAAAAAGGAAATTTAATTCTATCAATAATTTTAAAATATATATCAATAAATTTATTATTATAATTATTTATTTGAAATAATTTTTTATGAATAAAAGATTGAGATTGACCATTAATAATAAATAAAGTTTTTTCTTCATAATTATTATAAAAATCATAAAGGAAAAAATCTCTTTCTTTATTTTCATAAAAATTATCTTTAATATTAAATAAAAGTAAAAAATTATTTGCAAAAATAAAAGGTCTATTTGTATTAATTCTAAATTGAATGTTCTTTAAAATAGAAAATTCATTTAAATTTTTCATTTCAGTCAAATTTCCAAAAGAAAAAAAATTATCAATTTTTTTATAAACAATATCTTCTTTCTTAACTAAAATTTCAGAATTAATGTCAATATATTTTAATTTGACAACATTATTTTTATCTTCAATTAAATAAATAGGAACTAAATAATCTTCACCTAAATGAAAAACAATAATACATTTATTTTTAATATAAATATTTTCAATAGATTTATCATTAATTGAAGAATTATCAAATTTAAATTTATTTAAAGTTTGAATATTATTTTCATCTTTAATACTAAAATTATTAGAATTACTACTTTTTGAATTAGCAATAATACTACTATATTTAGATTGCTCAATTAGATTTGAAAGTTTCTTTGAAAAAATTTGTCCATGAACATAAGAATTAATTGAATAATCATCTACATTAATTATTGTTTCACTTAAATTTAAAGAGTCATTTATTGTTTTTTCATTTTTTTCATCTTTAAAATATATTGAAGATGTATTATGAATAATTGAATTATCATCTATAAATTTATTACTTTTATTTTCTATTGAATTATTATCAAAAATATAAATTATGTTATATTCTCCATTATTTGGTTTTTTATAATCAATTTTTATATTTCCATTTATTTCATATTGATATAAATATTTTCCTGGAGGAACATAAATTTCAATAGAATGAATTATTTTATTATTATTTACTTTTTCTCTTTTTAAAGTTAATTTTTTGTTGTAATCTGGGAAATTACATATAATATTTATTTTTTCTTCTTTTCCTTCCCATGATATTATAACTTTTGATTTTTTTATTTTTTTATCTGAAATTTTTCTAAATTCCATAATAATAATTAATTTATGTAATTTACATCAAAAAAAATATAATAAAAAAATTGAAATTCAAATAAATATATACAATTAATTAATAAAAATACTATAAATAAGATTCACACAAAAAAAAAGAAGGTCAAAAAATTTATTTGATTGAATGTAAATTATATTAATAATAGAATCATCTTCTTTTGTAATTATAATTATTTGAACTTTCTTTTTATTTTTATTATTTGTTAATATTATTTTTTGATTATATTTTTATTCAATAAATAATTATTTCTTCAATCATTTTTTCTTCAAATTATACATTTATTATTATTTGAATTTCTTGATACATTAAAATCAGTATTGATCATTTTTCTCTGTTTATTTATACTCATCTTTTTCTTCATTATTATTTTTACTTTTATTAATTACCCATTATCATTGAAAAAAAATTTGATTATGAAACTTTAATCTTGAATTTAAAGATTCATCAATATTTTTTTTTTAAACTGTTTTATTTGAAACATCAGAAATATTTGAAATATTATTTAATTTTTTATATTATGTTTATGGAAAAACCATATTCATAAATCTCTCTCGATTTTTTTTAAAGAATTATATTTTTGTTAGGATTTTTTATTTGAACAAATTAACAAAAGAATTTGAAGAACCAAATCTTTTTTTTATTTTATTATTAGTGATATATTTAATCTTTTGTTTAGAAATCATTTGAGTAAATTTATTTAAGTTTAATAAAAATTTATTTTTTTCCAAATGAAAAAATTACAATTCCAAATTTTTCTTTTTATAATAATATATAAATTTTCAAATTCAATACCATATAATCAAACAATAAATCCAACAAATCCTCTTTTAACAATGATAAATCCATTAAAAATGAATTCAAATATAGATTTAAAGCCATGTTATGATATAACAGATTGTTTTAATTGTTCATTTACATATTTTGAATATGTATATTGTCAATGGAATCAAATATCAAAAACATGTAATCCAGTATATACATCTAAATCATATTCATATTCTTATGATCTAAAAACAATATATTCTAATTGTCAATTTGATCCAAAAAGTTCTTTAGCAAAATCAATGTATTGTAATGATGAAGAATTATTAATTGATAATAATAATAATACAGTTAATTCTTTTCATTCATCTAAAAATGGTAATAAATATAGTTTAATTAATTTATTATGTTTATATAGTATTGAAAATACTCAAAATAGAGAAAATTCAATGTTTACTTTGAATATTACTAAAAATTATAAATATATTAACATTGGAATTGTTTATAATTATGGTTTATATTCAAGATATATTATTGTTTCTAATGATAAAGATTATGAAATTAATATGGTTGGTGTTAAAGAAATTAAAATTTATGTTCATACTCCTGAAAATTATTATAATAATCCTTTTACTATTAATTATCAATTTATTTTATTTAAACAAAGTTATCTTAATAAAGTTTCTCTTTACACTTTAATTGGAGTTGGATTATTTATTTTTTTATTCTTTTTATTTGTTTTTATTGTTTTATATCGAAGAATGAAAATTGACCCAAAAAAAAATAAATTAAATTCAATTCAAAATTTTATTTTTTTTTCTCCTACAAAATATGTTGAAAAATATAATAAATCAAATAAAGAATGTTATATGTGTAATTTAAGATTTCAAAATTTAAATAATGTAACAATTTTAAATTGTAATCATGTCTTTCATTATCAATGTTTAGTAAAATGGGTCGTAAAAAATAAATTATCAAAAAGTAATTTTTTTTGTCCAAATTGCCAAAGAGAACTAATAGAAGATTTTAACCAAAGAAATGAAATATAAAAACTCTAAAAATTAATTATAAATAAAACCTAATTAATATAAATAAAATAAAAATGTTTAATTTGAAAAACTCCTATTAAATATATTTAAATTTAAGATATTTAATCTTCTTCTTCTCCTTTATCTTCCTTATATTCAAAACTAGAAGATTGAACTTTTTCAGGTTTTTGTTGCAATTCTTCAATAGTGGCTTTATCAAAAGGAACTTCAATTTCAGGGACAAATTTAATATAATAAATAGCAAAAATATTAATTGCAATAGAGAAAATTCCAAAAATTAAATAAAAAATCCAAGCATAATCTAATTTATAATATAACCAAGCACCAAATCTAACATAACTTTTCGAAGCATCGATTTTATCACATTTTTTTTGAATAGCATTATTAATGGAATCGACATTGATTACAAATCCAAAAAATTCTTCAAAACACATTCTCCCTATTTTAGCCAAAAGAGGAGCAATTCCAATAAAACCAGTCACTTCCATCATTTTTGCAGGGGAAAAAATTCTTAAAGTTTTTCCTAATAAAATTGAATAGAAACCACATATTAAAAAATATTGACATATAAAAACCATTTGAAGAATATTGAAAGATTCTTGTATTAATTTTGCTATTAAAATTGTAAGGAAACTTAATATTGCTCCTGAAAAATTTATAATTCGAACAGAATTTTTAAATGAAAAATAATCTAAATCAAATAATAGTGCAAAAAGCATGCAAGCCAACCAAGAAATATTTCTTAATTCTCCAGGTTTGAAATAATTAGCTAATTGAGGACAATGAGTATCAGTATCAGAAAAATAATCAGAATAACTATAAATTATTTGAACTAAAAAGAATGAAATTATTGTTATAAAAAATTCAATAAGCATAGTTTTTGATAAACCAGCATATTCATATAATAATTTTAATTCTTTAACATATTCACCAAAAGTTAATTGTTGAACTTCAGTATTATCAATAGGATCTTTTTCAAAATCAGCAAAAAAAGTAATAAATAAGGAAATCCACATCGGAATTAAATATATTATAATTACAATAATTAATTCATCTATTGCTCTATTATTATTTGTTGGAAAATCTTTTAATTTACAGATATATCCAACCACTGTCACTGTGACATCACCTAATGTTAATAAAAGCATTGAAAGTGTTGTTTGATATTTTCTAAAATGTAAAGCTACATTTCTTAATGATATTTGAGATACTGCACCTATTCCAAATAAAAATATCAACCAACAAATTAATAAGAATATTATAGATTTTTTTAAACTTTGAAATGTTACTAATAATATTATACATATTGATTGGGCCAAACATGCAACTATTTGTACTCTATAATTTTATTATATATTTTATATTATTATTTTTACTTTTTCATTCCGAAATATCTTATAAATAATCCTCCTAATATACTTGTTGGAATATATAAATTTGCTATTGATGAAAAACTTTTTTTGGAAAAAAAATTCATCGCTGTAAATTCTTCTACTGAAATTTCTTCATCTTTATCTCTTTTTATTCCTGATAATATTAATGATATAACTGAAGTTAATGCATTACTTAAAAATGTCATTGCTATTTGAGATACATATCCATTTAATAAACTTAATTTATTCATTGTTGAATCTGAAAACACCATTTTTATTTTTTTATGATTGAAAAAAATTTTTTTTTTAAAAGATTTAATTACTAACAATGAAAATGATTAAAATAATTATAATTAAAATTTCCTTTTTGAATAAAGAAAAGAAGGATTTTTTCTTCAAACTTTGATGAATAGTGAACATAAGTATTTTAATGACAATAATCTTTTATTATAGTAAAAAGATTTTAAAAATGGTAAAGAATTAAAAATAAGAAAATGGGAAAAAAAATATTTAAAAACTCACTCCGAAAAAAAATAATTTATATTAATATATATTTTCAATTTAAGAAATTCCAAACTCTAATAGAATTATCTTTAGCTCCAGAAATTAATTTTCCATGATCAAAAGTGATAGCAAATACACTATCAGAATGACCAACTAAAGTTCTAATTTCTGAATTTTTTCTAATATCATAAATTTTAATAGTTTTATCAATACTACTTGTAAAAATTCTATTAGAAATTTCATCATAATCGATTTGAGTAATTCCTTTATTATGACCACTTAATAAAATCTCACATTTACAATTTCTAATATCCCAAATTCTACCATGTTTATCTTCACTTCCAGAAAAAATTAAATTATTATATTTTTTCAAAGAATTTATTCTTTCTAAATGACCAAAAAGTGAAAATTCTTTTTCATTAATTTTATTAATATTATAAATATCAATACTTTTTTTTTCATTTCCAGAAATAATTCTATCATTAATTAAATCACTTTCAACACAATAAATATAATTACCAGGTTCATTGTAAAAAGTAATATCATTATAAAGAGAATGATTAAATAAATTAAAATTCCATAATTTAATATTAGTATCCCAAGAAGAAGAAATTAACTTATTAAATTGTTTATCAAATTTAATAGAAGAAACCCAAGAATTATGAGCTCTAATAGTATTTAAACAAATACCATTTTTAATATTCCAAATTTTAATAGTTTTATCATAACTTCCAGTGAATAAATATTCTTCATTTCTATCAATTGACCATATAGGACCACAATGACCATAATAAGAAGAATATTTTTCACATATTTTTATTTGTTTATGATGTTGCATATATAATTCTTTATTATTATCTATTAATTTTCTATATGAATATAATTTAAATAATCCTGCACTTCCATCTACTGCAGAATATATTAATTCATTTAATTTTTCATTCAAATTTAAACATGTTACACATGAATTTGTTGATATCGTTGTTACTATTGGACGATATTTTTCCCATGATAAATTTAGCTTTTTCATTTGAATATAATTCTTTTTATAAAATGATATTTCATTCTTTATTATTTTCATATTTTCATTTAAATTTATATTTTTTATTATTTCACATGTATCATTTTCTTTAAATAATAATAATGATGAATATGATTTATAATATATTTTTGACCATATGTTGTTTGAATTACATATTTTATTTAATTTTTTATTTGATAATGATACTGTTATTATGTCTTTTATTGGTAAATATGATATTATTATTTCAAGTAAATTTTCATTTATTTTATTTAATTTTATTTTTTGTAATGTAAATTTATGACATACATTTATTATATTATTTCCCTTTTGATTATTTTTTTTTTGATTATTATCATTATTCTCATTTAATTTCTTTGTTGAAGTTTTATAAGAAAATTCTTGATAATTATTATTTTTAATATGATCTAATAAATAATCTAATTGTTGTTCTTTGATATTTGCATCATGTTTAATTATTTCTATTACTGATAATAAATATTCTATTACATTATCTCTTTTTAATAATTCATCATTTAAATATTCAATTTTTTTTTTCAATTCATAATTTTCTTCATTTGACATTTCAAAATTTTTATCTAATATTGTTTTTATAATTAATTGATGATTATTAATTAATAATATGAAAAAGGAAAAAATTATTCCTGTAGTAATGATACAAGAAAATAATAATTTTAGATTATCAAATCCAAAAAAAGGAAAATTATTAAATAATAAAATATATACTGCATATAATAAATCAAAATTATCTTCAATTCCAAAAAACAATGAAATTATTTTATTTGAAAAAACAATTGAAGAAATGGATTATTTGCAAAAAATACAAACTCAAATTTTAAAAGATAATAATAATAATTCACAAATAAAAACAAATAATAAAATAAATATAATAGAGAATAATAGTTTAATGAAAAATATAAATAATAAAACAAATGAAACTTTAAAAAACACATTATTAAATTCAGATTTATTTAACAAAGAACAATTAATAAAGAATAATAATTATAAAAGTATAAGATTAAATAATTATAGTGAATTTATGAATAAATATTTTCCAGGTCCAGGACAATATTCCTTAAATAATATATCTTTAAAAAATAATAATAGTTTAAGATATCAAAGTTTATTTAAAGAAAAGATAAATAATAAAAACTTAAATAAAAATAATTATCCTGGTCCTGGAAGTTATAATATTTCTTCAATATTATATAAAAATTCTCAAATTCCGTATTTAGATTTAAAAGAAGAAAGATTTAAAAAAGATAAAAAAGAAAAAATTGGTCCTGGATATTATTTTAGAAATGAAGAAGAAAAAAAAAATCCAAAAAAAAGTAAATCAACAAACTTACTTTTAAGTCATGAAAAAGAAGAATTTTTAAAGAATAAAGTAAAATTATTTAATTTAATTAAAAAATATTTTGGAAAAGAAAATAAAGAAGAAATTCCTGGTCCTGGAAAATATAATTTTCAAAGTATTTTTTCTAAATATAAAAAAGAATCAAATAATTTTAAAAAAAAAAAATTAAATAGTAAATCTTATATTTTTGGATTTAATGGAAATAAATCTAATTTAATTTCTGATAATATTAGAAGAAAATATAATAATGCTATTTTAAATGAAAAAAAACATTTTTCTAAATCACAGAATTTAAATGATAAATTAACTTTTTTTGATTATAAAGGAATTAGAAGTCCTTTTATTTCAAAAACTAAAAAATTGTTTTCTTATTTTAATAATCATGTTCCTGGTCCTTGTTATTATAATTAGTTTTATATATTTATTCTTTTTTATTTTAAAAAATATTAAAATGTTTAAAAAGGAAAATGAAGAAAAAATAAAATTAAATATATCTTTACCTCAAAATAATAAAAATTTAAATTACTCTTTTAGTAATATTAATAATACTTCAATTAAATTAAATCAAAGTCAAATTCAAAGATTTATGAGAATGAAAGATTTTATAAATAAAAATAAAATTTCTTCTTTAAAAAAAGAAATGACATTAAAAAAACCAATAATAAATAATTTATTTATTAAAAATAAAAATTCAGATAATAATCATTCAAATATTATTAAAACAGATGATAATCAATCTTATTTAGAAAGTATAAATTTAGAAGAAAATTTAAAAGAAAAAATTGATAATTATTTTGATGAATGTGAAAAATTAGAAATTGAAATTTTAAAAACAAAAAATGAAATTAAAAAAATTAATCAAGAAATTCAATTTATTAAAGACAAAACAAATAATCAAAATAAAATTCAAAATTTCATTTTAGAAATTAAAGAAATAAAAAAAGAAAATGAATATTATGAAAAATATAATAATCAAATTTTAAATGAAAATAATCAAATTGAAAAATATTTTAATATTTTATTTAAAAAAGAAAATAAAGATGATAAAGATATTTATACAATAAAACATAAACCTTATCAATATTTTTTAAGAAGAAAAAATTCAAATAAAATGACAAATGATTTAAATGAAATATTTAAATTACAAGAAAATTCTCATATTATTTCTTTTAAAAGAGATAAATTATTTGATTAATTAATTAAATGTTTTTAATTTTATAAAAAAAAAGGGATAAATATAAATAATTTAATATATTTAATATATTTAAAAGGATATCTAAATTTTTTTAATCAAATAATTAAAATATCTTTTTTAATAATCTTAAATTTCAAAATAAAAGCAAAAATCTTAAAAAAAATATAAAAAAAATGGAAGAAAAAGAAAGAGATTTTTGGGATGATACATATAAAAGAGAGAATAAAATAGCACAAAAAGAATTTCAAGCAATATATAGAGCAAAAGAAGTATCAGAACCATTTGACATGGTAACAATAAAAGAATATACAATTAAAGAAGGTTCAAATAAAAAAAAAATAGAAAATTTATTTAATAGAGAAATAAAATTATTAGAAGATTTAAGAAGTTTAAATTGTCCAAATTTTGTTAAATATACTTCAAAAAGAAAAGATATATCAGAAGAAAGAAAAGATAATTATTATTTTATTGTAAGAGAATATTGTTTTAGTAATTTAGAAGAATTTATTGAAATGAATGATGGAAATTTAGAAGTTGGACTTATTCAATTAATAATGAAACAATTAAATAATGCTTTTAAAATTTTAAGAGATAAAAAAATAATTCATAGAAATATTAAACCTTCAAATATTCTTATATGTTATAAAGAAAATGATTATTATGATGTTAAATTATCAGGTTTAAATTATTATATTAAAGAAGGAGAAAATATAAATATTTCAAAGGATATTCCTGAATTAACAAAATCAGAATTTCATCCAAAAGAATTTAATAATCCAAAAGAAAAATATGATTTATATAGTATTGGAGCTATTATTTCTTTTATGTTTTTTGGTTCTTTCAATAATAACACTTCTTCAATAAAAGATGAAAAATTAAAAGATTTAGTAGAAAAATGTTTAAAAGATGAAAATAATAGAATATCATGGAATGAATATTTTAATCATCCATTTTTCAAAAAATCATATCCTGGATATGAAGATGATGATAATAATAATGAAATTGAAAAATATAAGAAATATGTTATAATTGAGGAAGCTTATAATAAAATGGAAATGATCAGAAAGCAATTTGAATTACATTATAGAGATGTGGTGAAATTATTAGATCGAAGTAAGAGATGTGATTATTTTAATGTGCAAGACTGGAAAGATTTCGATCAACCAATAAAAGATTTTCAAAAAATAATGGATGAATATGATCAATAAAGTATAATTTCCATTTTAAAAAAAAGTTTTTATAATTTTAAACTATTCTTTTTGAATATCTTTTTTCAAATTATCAATAAACCGCAAAGAAATATCTCTAAATTTTTTAATAAGTTCATTCAAATTATTAATCGCTTTATCGTCACACCCACTATTTTTAGCTAACAGCAAATATGATTGAGGAATTGCCATAAAATCTCTAGTAATTGTCCTATTACTACTTTTAGGGAATTGATTTTTCAACTTTTTCATATAATCTAACTTTTGTTTATCTTCCACACTCATTGATTTATTTTCTTTTTTTTTTTTTTTTTCGGGAAATTTTTTACTTAAAAACTTATCTTTAAAAAAATCTTCCCAAGAAATTCTTTTTTCAACATCTTCTTGAAGGCATTTTTGAATTAATTCATC
>JAEEGL014229191.1_pt1 | contig 12868 bp, 9 predicted proteins | sample 9134231 | NCBI WGS metagenome assembly JAEEGL01 (sample SAMN16246548, study PRJNA631951) | gut metagenome | biome: gut microbiome; feature: rumen; material: fiber-attached | host: Bos | place: Iran: Karaj | collected 2018-10
CGACCAGATCGGAGGCCTTTACGCCCTCCCAGTATCCCTTGCTGTCGAGATATGAGCTGAATGTGAATTCTTCGTCTTTTTTGGATCCGCAGGAGCAGAGCACGAGGCTGAGCGCGAGCAGAAGCGCCGCAAGGCGCGCAAGCTTTTTCATTTTGTATTCTCCGTTCACTGATAAGTAAATTTAGCTATTTAGTATAGCACAGCAATTGGTATAATTACCATGAAAATAATATGACAGCGGAGTGATATTTGAGCTATGGATTATACTTTCAGACCGGTCGCGCATATTCTGACGGATCTTCCGGAGAAATTCGGAGTCCCCAGGCAGTCCGGAGTCGTCGCCGAGCTGAGCGGAAGGATAGTATTTGAAAAGGATTACGCCAGGGAGGAAGCCCTTAAGGGCATAGAGGGATTTTCTCACCTCTGGCTGATCTGGGTCTTCTCGGAAAGCGCGGGAGCGGCGCCGAAGCTCACCGTAAGGCCGCCTAGGCTCGGAGGGAACAGGACGGTCGGAGTCTTCGCCAGCAGATCGCCCTTCAGGCCCAATCCAATAGGGCTTTCGCTCGTAAAGCTCGAGGGCGTTGACGTGAGCGGCGGTTCTCCCGAGCTGATAGTAAAGGGAGCGGACCTCGTGAGCGGAACGCCGATACTCGACATAAAGCCCTACCTCCCCTACTGCGAAAGCATTCCCGGCGCCCGCGGAGGCTTTACGGACAGCGTGGATTACGAGACCCTCGAAGTGATGATCCCGGAGGATATAGAGGCGGCCTTCCCAGCCGAAAAGCTCGCGGCGCTCAGGGGCGTGCTGGAAAACGACCCGCGGCCGCACTATCAGGACGATCCGGACAGGAAATACGCCATGTACTTCGCCGGATACAACGTGAGCTTCAGAGTGGACGAAAGAAAACTTTATGTAACCTCTTTGGAAAAACTTTAGCGGAAGACGGATATTCTTTATACAGGCGTTAAAAAAAAGCGCGCCCTGAGGGGCGCGCTTTTGTCATCGTCTTTTCCGGGGACTATGCCGCCGGACGCGGGCCGGATAGGCCTATTTGGCGTTCATCAGCTCTCTGAGCCTCTTGCTCTCCTCTTCCCTGTCCTTGCTCAGCTTGCTCCACTTGGGCATCTTTTCGTATGCCGCCGCGAGCTTCTGCATGACGTCGGGAATGTCGATCTGCTGCGGGCAGATCTGGGCGCAGGCTCCGCAGCCTATGCAGGCGCCCGGGAGCTTGTCCTCGGGCAGAGCCTCGAGAAGCATGGACACGATCAGCGTGTTGTCCGGCTGAGCCATGTAGTTGTTGTAGTTGTTGATCAGGTACGGGATGTTGAGACCCATCGGGCAGCCCTCGGTGCAGTAGGCGCAGCCCGTGCAGGGCACCGAGTTCTTGAGGCCCTCGGCGAGCTCGAGAAGTCTCTTCTCTTCCGCCTCGGTCATCGGGATGTCGGTGTTGAAGGTCCTGCAGTTGTCCTCGACCTGCTCCATATTGCTCATTCCGGAGAGGATGACGCCGAGCGTCTCCTTATGTCTGAGCATCCATCTGAAGGCCCAGGAGGCGACGGATTCGTCCGGTCTCATGGACTTGAGCTCGGCGGCCATGGCGTCGGGCAGATTGGCGAGCTTGCCTCCTCTTACCGGCTCCATGACCCATACGGGGATGTTGTATTTCTTCAGTATCTCGAGCTTCTTCTCACCCTGCTGGAGGGTCCAGTCGAGGTAGTTGAACTGGATCTGGCAAAACTCCATGTCTGCTCCGTACAGCTCGAGGAAATGCTCGAGGGCGGGCGGCGTGGCGTGGCAGGAGAAGCCGAGGTGCTTTATCCTTCCGAGCTTCTTCTGTTCCTTGAAATAATCCACCATTCCCCACTTCGGGTCGGTGTACTTGTCCATAGAGTTCTCGGAAACGTTGTGGAGAAGATAGAAATCGAAGTAATCGACTCCGCACTTCTTCAGCTGCTCCTCGAAGACCTCGGAGGGAACGTAGTTCTCCGCGATCTGATGTCCGGGATACTTGCTCGCGATGTACCAGCTGTCTCTGGGATGCTTCGCGAGGACCTCGCCCGTCACGATCTCGGAATAACCCGCGTGATAGGGATAGGCGGTGTCGAAGTAGTTGACGCCCTGCTCGATGGCGTAGTCGACCATCTTCTGCGTGAGCTCGCGGTCGATGCTCTTGTCTTCCTTTACCGGCAGTCTCATCATGCCGAAGCCGAGTCTCGAAAGCTTAAGGCCTTTAAAATCAAAATATTCCATGGCGACCTCCTGATATAAAAAAAGCCGCAGCAAGCTGCGGCCAACATCTGCTGACTATTTGTTCTGCAGAGCGCTCATGTTTATCTCGCCGTCGAAGACCGAGCCCTCGACTATCACGAGATTCTTCGTGTTGAGCGTGCCCTTGAAAACGCCGATGCTGGCGAACCTGATGAGTTCGCTGCAGGTCACGGTGCCCTCGCCGCTTCCGGTGAGCTGCATCTCGCGGCAGCTTATCGTGCCGTTGAACTTTCCGGTCTCGGAGACCTCGATCCTTGACGAGGAATCGATCGTTCCTTCGAAGTATCCGTCGATCCTGATCGGCTTGTCTGTCGTGACGGTGCCCTTGAACCTGGTATTGACGCCTATCACGGTCTCCGCGATCTCGGAGCTTATGCTTACGCTTTCGTTGTTGTATGTATCGCTCATATTATGCTGAATGCCTGCGGGACGAAAAATGTCCTCCTGTTAAAAAATGGTGCAGGTAAGAGGACTCGAACCTCCATGAAATTGCTCTCACACGGACCTGAACCGTGCGCGTCTGCCAATTCCGCCATACCTGCACATTCCGACGAACGTGAGAATAATAATACAAAATGACTGTTATTGCAAGTGATTTTTAAAGTACTCGCTGACCTCCTCGGCTACCTTCTGGTTCATGCCGGGCGCCTTCGCGAGGGCCTCGGCGTCCGCTTTTCTTATGGCTTCAATGCTCCCGAATTCGCTGAGCAGTGCGAGCTTTCTCTTTTCGCCTATTCCGGGAATGTTGTCGAGGGCCGAACGCCTCATGGACTTGCCCCTCAGCTTGTGATGGTAATCTATCGCGAAGCGGTGGACCTCCTCCTGTATGGCGCCCATGTAGACGTAGAGCTGCTGCTTGTCCTTAAGGCTTATCTCCTCATCTTTGTATACCAGGGCCCTGGTCCTGTGCTTGTCGTCCTTTGCCATGCCGGCGACCGGTATGTCGAAGCCGAGAGCCTTCAGCACAGCCTCGGCAGCGTGGACCTGTCCGATGCCTCCGTCCATGAGTATCAGGTCCGGAAGCTGCGCGAAGCCGGGATTACCCTCATTCGCCTGCCTGAACCTTCTGAAGAGCACCTCCTGAAGGCTGCCCGTGTCGTCCCCGCTCTCGGAGGTCTTTATCCTGAACCTCCTGTAGGCCTTCCTGAGCGGCTTTCCGTCCTCGAAGACCACCATGCCGCCGACGCTGTCGACCCCGGCGGTGTGCGAGATGTCGTAGGATTCCACCCTGTGTATGCGCTCCGCCATCCCGGGTCCGAAGACCGAGGCGAGGCCTCTGCGGACGGCGTCCTGCTTTTCGAGCTCCCTCCTGGTCTTTTCGTCTATGTCCTTGAGCATCTGGTCGAGATCCTTCCTGACCAGATCCATCAGAGCTCTCTTTTCTCCGCGCTTCGGCGTCATAAGACTCACCGAGGAGCCCCTTCTCGCGCCGAGCCACTCCTCGAGCAGCCCGCTGTCCTCCGGAAGGACGTCCGTGAGGATCTCCTTCGGGATCATGACGCTGTCGTAGTAATACTGCTTTATGAAGCCCGCGAGCATCTCCTCGCGGCCTCCCGGGACGCTGCTCCCGAGATAGAAGCTCTCCCTTCCGGAAAGCTTGCCCTCCCTGACGGTGAACAGCACGGCGTGAACGCCCGAAAGGCCCTGCGTTAGCAGGACGATGTCGAGATTTTCGGGATTTCTGAGCACCACGCGCTGCTTTTCGGTTATCACCTCGATATCCGCGAGCCTGTCGCGAAGCTCCGCCGCCCTCTCGAAATCCATCGCCTCGGAGGCCGCCTTCATCTCGGCCTCTATCGACTGGGCGAGCTCGCGGCTCCTGCCCTGAAGGAACTCCATGGCCCTGCCGACGTCGCGCAGATAATCTTCTCTTGAGACCTGCCCGGTGCATATGCCGCGGCATCTCTTTATGTGATAGTTGAGGCAGGGAACGTGGCCCGCCGGAAAGCTCTGCGCCTGGCAGCGCTTGAGGCTGTAGTGATCGTTCAGAAGATCGATGATCCTGTTGACCGCGCCGGCGTCCGCGAAGGGACCGAAATACTTCGAGCCGTCGCTGACTATCCTCCTGGTCTTTAATATCCGCGGATATTCCTCACCCGAGGTGACCTTGATGTACGGATAGGTCTTGTCGTCCCTGAGCAGGATGTTGTACTTGGGCTTGTGCTTCTTGATCAGGTTGCACTCGAGTATCAGCGCCTCCATCTCGGAGCCCGCGGTGATGTACTCGAACTCCGCGATCTGCGACACCATGGCCCTGACCTTGGGCGGCTGGTTTTTGGGAGACTGGAAATACTGCCTCACCCTGTTGCGGAGCGAGACCGCCTTTCCCACATATATGATCTGCCCGAACTTATCCCTGTGGATATATACACCGGGAGTTTCGGGCAGCTTTTTCAGTTCCTCTTTGATATCGAACATGCTTTAAAGATCCGGAGATCAGACGCTGCCGCCGGGGCGGTCTCCCCCGCGGTCCGGGCCCTCTTCTCCCGGGCCGAGATATCTGCTCTCGTACCGTCTGTCCCATTCGAGGCGCTTTCTGGCCTCCTCCTCGCGCTTGGCCTTGATCCTCGCGGCCTTTCTGGCCTTCTTGATCCTGGTCTCGCGCCTCTTGATGATGACCCATATGACGAACGATCCTATGAGTATCATAAGCGCGGCGACGATCACATAGCCTATGATCTTCGCGGTATGGTCCTCTATCCCGAAGACCGAGAGTATACCGCCCTTTGCGACGCCGCTCGCCGCGATGGCGGCGAAGGTCGAGATCAGCTCGCCCGCTTCGTAGATGTTCACCGTTCCTATGACTGTCCCGGCTTCAAAAGGAGCCCTCACGGAGCCGTCTAGCTCCACCGACGTGGTTATCACGCTGTCCGCGGCCTCGACGGGCACGGTCGCGCAGACGTCCTCGGACAGGACGGCCTTTACCTTGTTGAATTCGCCCCTCTTGACCTTTACGACGCCGAGCTCCCTGCCGGCCTCGAAGATCGGAAGCGTGCGGTATTTGGAAAAGCCCCAGTTGAAGAGCTTTATGCAGTCGGCGAACCTTCCGTAGCTCGTGGACATCATCACGACGGCCAGGAGCGTTGTTCCTTCCCTCTCGCAGGCCGCCACCAGGCAGCCCTGGGCGTGAGAGGTGTAGCCGGTCTTGATCCCTATGGTGCCCTCGTATTTGCAGCCCGTGAACTTGTTGTTTATGTATATCCTCGGCGTGGTCTCCCAGAGCATCAGGTTGGTGCTCGCGAGCTCCCTCGCGGGCGACATGTTGGTCACCGGAACGGTATACGTATCCTTGCATACTATGGACCTGAAGATCTCGTTCTTCATGCAGTACAGCGCTATCTTCGCGAGATCCTCGCAGGTGCTGACGTGCTCCTCGTCGTGCAGGCCGTTCGGAGTCACGAAGCGGGTGTTTTCGCAGCCTATCTCCTTCGCCTTGGCGTTCATCAGCTCGACGAAGTCGCTGACCTCGCCCGAAACGGCCTTGGCCAGTATCACCGCGCAGTCGTTCGCGGATTTTACGAGCAGAGCGTTCAGAGCCTGCTCGACCGTGATCTGCTCGCCGGTCTTGAGATTTATCGTGTCGCCGCCGGTCTTCGCGACCTCAGCGTCGGCCGTCATGACCCTGTCCATGGTCAGGTTCTCGATGGCGAGTATGGCCGTTATCATCTTGGTGGTGCTGGCGGGAAAATGCACGGCGTCCTTGTCCTTCTCGTAGAGGATCCTGCCGGTCGACATGTCCATCAGGAGCGCCGATTCCGCGTCGAGCTTGGCGGGTCCGTCGTCGGCGAAGACCGCCGCGGGAAGCGCGGCCGAAAGGAGAAGCAGCGCCAGAAGCAGCGAAAGCGCTCTTTTTATCCCGTTTATCCCCTTTTTCATCAGTCTCTGTCCCTTTCTATGATCTCAGCCAGCTTTTTCAGAGCCGCGGCCCTGTGGCTGATCGAATTCTTGAGCTCGGCCGGCAGAACTCCGAAGGTGTCCTCATACCCGTCCGGGATGAAGATGCAGTCGTAGCCGAAGCCGTTGGTCCCGACCTCCTCATAGCCTATCCTGCCGCAGACGTCCCCTGTCGTCTGCACCATGCTGCCGTCCTTATAGATCAGCGTTATCGCCGTCCTGAACCTCGCGGACCTCTCCCCCTCGGGAACGTCCTTCATCTGCTCGAGCACGAGCAGGCGGTTCGCGGCGTCGTCTCCGTGGACTCCGGCATAGCGCGCGGAATATACCCCCGGCGCTCCGCCGAGAGCGTCCACCATCAGGCCCGAATCGTCGGCAAGGCAGGCCTCCCCCGTAAGCTCGTGGATGGCTCTGGCCTTGATCTCAGAATTCTCCGCGAAGGTCGTCCCGGTCTCATCCACGTCGACGTGGGCAAGCCCCGCCTCGGACTGGGTGATCACCTCGAAACCGAGCGGTCCGAGTATCTGCCTGAACTCTCTGACTTTATTTTCATTAAGTGTAGCCGCTACTATCTTCATAATGTATTCCACCGTCTTATGTGTTAGAATAATATTAGCTTATAAGGCGAAAAACATCAAGGTACGCACACTCTGCGGAAAGGTGGTCATCATGATAAAAGTCAACAACGAACGGGCTCTCGGATTCCTCGAAAAAGGCCCGGATTTTTTTGCTGCGAAGGAGGCTCTCACGGCGCTTAAGGAAGGCCGCTGCAAGGGCAGCGACTTCACCGGCTGGGTAAGGCTCCCCGAAGACTTCGACAGAGAGGAATACGCCAGGATCAAGGCCTGCGCGAAGAAGATATACGAAAAGGCTGAGGCCCTCATCGTCATTGGAATAGGAGGCTCCTATCTCGGAGCCAGAGCCGTCATCGAGTTCCTGCTTTCCCAGCGCTTCAACGAGACCGACAGAAAGGGCCCGAAGATCTACTTCGCCGGAAACGGCATAAACGGCGACGATCTTGACCAGATAATGCACCTCGTAAAGGGCAAGGAGCTCTACGTCAACGTGATCTCCAAATCCGGAACGACCCTCGAGCCGGCCCTCGCCTTCCGCATCGTAAAGAAATACATGGAGGAGACCTACGGCAGCGGCGCCGCCGAAAGGATAATCTGCACCACTGACAAGGCCAGAGGCGTCCTCAAGACCCTCGCAGACAAAGAGGGCTACGAGACCTTCGTGGTCCCCGACAACGTAGGCGGCCGCTACAGCGTTCTGACCCCGGTCGGGCTCCTTCCCATAGCCGCGGCCGGCATAGACATTGACGAGCTCATGCGCGGAGCCCGCGAGGAGATGGAGCTCTGCACCGAGTGCTCGGACGGCAACCCCGCTCTGGTATACGCCGCCACAAGGCAGGCTCTCTACAACAGCGGAAAGACCGTCGAGATACTCTCCTGCCCCTCCGAGAGCGTGCGCTTCATAGGAGAGTGGTGGAAGCAGCTCTACGGAGAGAGCGAGGGCAAGGGCCATAAGGGCATATTCCCGGCCTCCGTCGTATACACCGCCGACCTCCACTCCATGGGCCAGTACATTCAGGACGGCGAAAGGACTCTCGCGGAGACCTTCCTCACCATCGGCGGCGGCAGCCCCGTAACGGTGCCGGAGGATCCCGAGAACGCCGACGGGCTCAACTATCTCACAGGCAGAAATTACAGCGAAATATATGCTCTTGCCCGCAGGGGCGTCGAGCAGGCTCACGTGACGGGAGGAGTTCCGTGCACCGAGATCGCGATCCCCGCGAGGGACGCCGCGTCTCTGGGCGCTCTGATCTACTTCTTCGAGGCGGCCTGCGGCATCTCCGGAATAATGCAGGGAGCCAATCCCTTCGACCAGCCCGGCGTGGAAGAGTACAAGAAAAACATGTTTGCGCTTCTTGGAAAAAAGTAGGTGTTATTATGGCTGATTACAGAGAAACCTTCGAATTCTGGAAAAACGATCCCTTCTTCGACGAGGCTACAAGAGCCGAGCTCGCCGGACTGACCGACGAAAAGGAGATCGAGGAGAGATTCTACCGCGAGCTCGAATTCGGCACCGCCGGACTCAGAGGAATAATGGGCGCGGGCACGAACCGCATGAACAAATACATCATAGGCCGCGCGACCGCAGGCTACGCCAAGCACCTGATCGCCAAGTTCGGCGAGGAGGCGAAAACGAGCGGAGTCGCCATAGCCTACGACGTAAGGAACAACTCCGCGGCCTTCGCGAAGGAGACCGCGCTGGTAATGGCGTCCTTCGGCATCAAGGCCTATCTCTTCGAATACGTATCGGCGACCCCCCTGCTCTCGTTCGCGGTCAGATTCCTCAGATGCAAGGGCGGCGTTGTCGTCACGGCGAGCCACAACCCCAAGGAATACAACGGATACAAGGCATACGACGATACCGGCTGCCAGATAGGCGAAGAGGACGCGGACAGCATACTCGCGCAGATCGCGGCTACCGACATCACCTCCGTTAAGGCGATGCCCGAGGAGGAAGCCCTGGCGAAGGGCCTGCTCCAGTACATAGGCGACGACGTAATGGACAGGTTCCTCGAGGCGGTCGAGTTCTTCTCCAATGAGCTCACCGTTCCCGACAAGGAAAGGCTCAAGGTCGTCTATACCCCGCTCAACGGCACCGGCCGCGTTCCCGTCATGAGGATGCTCAAAGACAGGGGCTTCAGCCGCGCCGTCATACTCAGCGAGCAGGAGGAGCCCGACGGCAACTTCCCGACCTTAAGGTCTCCAAATCCCGAGGAAAAGGACGCCCTCACCCTCGCCATAAAGAAGGCAGAGGAGATCGGAGCCGACATAGTCGTCGGCACCGACCCCGACTGCGACAGGGTGGGCGTCGCCGTAAGAGGCAACAACGGAATGGAGCTCATGAGCGGCAACCAGATCGGCACCCTTCTCACCGACTACGTGATAAGGCGCAAGAAGAGCCGCCTGAACGACAGATCCTGCGTCATCATCTCGATAGTCACGGGCAACATGGGCGCGTCGATCGCCGAATCCAAGGGACTTAAGGTATACAAGGTCCTCACGGGCTTCAAGAACATCGGAGCCAAGATGACCGAGCTCATAAACAGCGGCGAGGGAGAGCCAATCTTCGAATACGAGGAGAGCTACGGCTACCTCTCCGGAGACTACTGCAGAGACAAGGACGCCGTCATGGGGACCATGCTGATCTGCGAGATGGCGGCTTACTACAAGGCCAGAGGCCGCTCCCTGATCGACGTGATGAACGAGCTCTACGACGAGTACGGCTATTATCTCGACAAGGTCGAATCCTTCGTGCTCCCCGGCAAGGACGGGGCGGAAAAGATAAAGGCGGCGATGGAGGTCTTCAGGGCGAAGGGCGCGAAGCTCATGCCCGGCATAACCTCCGTCAAGGACTTCGCCCCCGGCATAGAGGGACTGCCCAAGGCAAACGTGCTCCTCTACACCTTCGAGGACGGCTCCACGCTCTGCGCAAGGCCCTCCGGCACCGAGCCCAAGTTCAAGTTCGATTATGCGATCCAGGCCAAGGATCCCGCTTCGGCGGAGGCCGTCATGCTCGGGATGCGCAAATACATAACCGATATAGTCGAAGCCTGACGCGGCGCTAAAACCGCCGGGCCGCAGCGCCGCCCGGCAAGGACAGATGTACGACCACGCTCGAAACGGACTGGAAGAAAACCTCATTTATCTCTTCAACAAGGGAAAGTATTACCGCGCCTACGAAAGCCTCGGAAGCCACCTCAGCGAGGGCGGCGGCGTGCGCTTTTCGGTGTGGGCGCCGGACGTCCTTTCGGTAGCCGTCGCAGGAGATTTCAACGGCTGGGATCAGTCCAGAAACTTCCTTGAGCCCTACGGCAGCACCGGGATATGGACAGGCGTGATCAAAGAGGCTTGCGAGGGCTGCAACTACAAATACGCGATAACCCCGCGCAGCGGCGGCACCTTCCTCAAGGCCGACCCCTTCGCCTTCGAGGCGGAGCTGAGGCCCGCCACGGCTTCGAAGGTCCACCATCTTTACTACGAATGGAAGGACGGCGACTGGATAAAGAACAGAGCCGAAACCAGCCACTTCGCCAAGCCCAAAAACATCTACGAGGTCCATCTGGGATCCTGGAAGCAGCACGAGCCGGAGAACGGCGAGCAGGTCTTCTACACCTACAGGGAGCTCACCGACGAGCTCATACCCTACATGAAGGACATGGGCTACAACTACATCGAGCTCATGCCCGTGATGGAGCATCCCTTCGACGGGTCCTGGGGCTATCAGGTGACCGGCTACTTCGCCGCGACCTCCAGATACGGCTCGCCGGAGGATCTCATGGGCCTTATCGACGCGGCTCACAGCGCCGGAATAGGCGTGATACTCGACTGGGTGCCGGCGCACTTCTGCAAGGACGCGCACGGCCTTTACATGTTCAACGGCGGCAAACTCTTCGAAAAGAAGGAGCACACCCAGTGGGGCACCATGGTTTTCGACTACGCCAGGGCCGAGGTCAGGAGCTTCCTGATCTCGAGCGCGATATTCTGGCTCAGCGAGTTCCACGCCGACGCTATCAGGGTCGACGGAGTGAGCTCGATGATCTACCTGAACTACGGCGTAGACGACCCCTCTCAGATGGAGTTCAACCCCGACGGCTCGCAGGAGAACATCCCTGCGACGAGCTTCCTCAAGGAGCTTTCGCACGCGGTGGCAGACTGCTGCCCCGGCTGCTTCACCGTAGCCGAGGAAAGCACCGCCTGGCCTCTGGTCACATATCCCGCGGAGGACGGAGGCCTCGGCTTCCACTACAAGTGGGACATGGGCTGGATGAACGACACCTTAAGATACGTCTCCACGGACTATCTTTTCAGAAAGTATCATCACAACCTTATAACCTTCTCGATGGCCTACAGCTTCAGCGAGAACTTCATCCTTCCCCTCTCTCACGACGAGGTGGTACACGGCAAGAAATCGCTGCTCGACCGCCAGCAGGGCGACTACGACAGGATGTTCTGGGGGCTCAGGCTGCTCTACCTCTACCAGATGACGCACCCGGGCGCGAAGCTGACCTTCATGGGCAGCGAGATCGCCCCCTTCATCGAGTGGAGATACAAGGAGGGCCTGCAGTGGTTCCTGCTTGACTATCCGACTCACGCGGGCGTACACCGCTTCGTCAGGGACCTCAACCGCCTCTACCTCGCCACTCCCGCCCTCTGGTCCGACGACAAGAGCTGGAGCGGCTTCGACTGGATAGAGCCCAACGACGCCGAGCAGAGCGTGTTCTCATACCTCAGGCAGTCGGCCGGGAAGCACCAGCTCTGCGTCGTGGTGCTGAACTTCGGCTGGAACGGCTACGGAGAATTCCGCGTGGGAGTTCCCTCCCCCGGCGTATACAAGAGGCTGATATCCACCCAGGACGAGGCCTACGGCGGCACGGGAGCGGGCCCGGACAGGGTCGCGGCCGAAAAGATACCCTGCAACGGCCGGCCTTACTCGATAAACATCAGCCTGCCCGCAGGCGGCGGAGCCATCTACAAGAGGCTCACACAGAAGCACGAACAGACCTCACACCGGTCAAAAAAATAAAAGGAAAGCAGAAAACTATTTTATGGAAACGAGAACAGGCATTTTTGAAAACAGGGAAAGCTTCAAGAGTTCTTTCATTGATCATCTTAAGAGCTATTACAAGAAGGATCTCCAGTCCGCACCGGAAAGAGAGATGTACAAGACTCTCTGCCATCTGGTATCGGAGCACGCCGAGCTCCGCAGGCAGGACGTCATAAAGGAAAACGTCGAAAAGAGCGCCAAGAAGGTCTACTACTTCTCGATGGAGTTCCTGATCGGAAAGCTGCTCGAAAACTATCTCATAAACCTCGGCGTCAGAGACATGGTCGCCGACGGGCTGAGGGATCTGGGCCTCGATCTGGACAGACTGCTCGAGTACGAGCCGGATCCGGGCCTCGGAAACGGCGGCCTCGGAAGGCTCGCGGCATGCTTCATGGATTCAATGGCAAGCTGCGGAGTCCCTGCCGTCGGCATGGGCATAAGATACCGCTTCGGCCTCTTTAAGCAGAGGATAGTGAACGGCTTCCAGACCGAGGAGCCCGACGCGTGGCTTCGCCACAGCTATCCATGGGAGAACGTTAACAACAGAGAGACAGTTATCGTCCGCTTCGGAGGGCGCATTGAGAGTCGCTGGGAGAACGGCCGCATTGTCCTCGACCACATAGACAACACTCCCGTAAAGGCCGTCTTCTACGACGTCCTGATGATAGGCTACAAGGAAAAGGCCGTTAACACCCTAAGGCTCTGGAGCGCTGTCCCCGCCGAGGAGGACCTCGACATGGAAGCCTTCAACAAGGGCGATTACAGCGGAGCTCTCAAGTACAACAACGAGATAGAATCCATAAACTGCATACTCTATCCCGACGATTCCATGGGCGTGGGCAAGAGGCTCAGGATACGCCAGGAATACTTCTTCGTCGCGGCCGGAATAGGCTCGATAATCAGAGATTACAAGGGCCAGTACGGAGTTCTCGACTGGGACCGCTTCCCCGAAAGAGTCGCGATCCATATCAACGACACCCACCCCGCCCTCTGCGTGCCCGAGCTCATGAGGGTGCTCATGGACGAGGAAGGACTCGAATGGGACCAGGCCTGGAACATAGTAAAGAACACCGTGGCCTTCACCAA
>JAEEGL015090617.1_pt1 | contig 12868 bp, 10 predicted proteins | sample 9134231 | NCBI WGS metagenome assembly JAEEGL01 (sample SAMN16246548, study PRJNA631951) | gut metagenome | biome: gut microbiome; feature: rumen; material: fiber-attached | host: Bos | place: Iran: Karaj | collected 2018-10
CCAAACAGACTGAATCTTAATCAGTAGAGAATATGACTGAAAGGAATGATGAACTATAACTAAAATGTTGGATGAAATCAGACTCAACTTTGAGCTTAATCCTAACATTAATGAGAGCCAATATCCATCAAGTTCACAACCATATTGAACTATAGATGTATATGTTTCTCCAAACAACTTATGGAAGGACACAAATCCTAGTTCTAATGGTAGTGATAATTGGTTTAAGGTGCTTAGCATAACTAAGGATAGTAAATGAACAAGGACAGAGAAATCAAACTTGTTTAATGATTTACAGCAATGAGAGTCAGCCTTTAAATTTGATTGGCAGACTATCACTTATGCTATAGTAATTACTAGATGAGCAGAGCCTAAGGCTACACCAATAGTAAGGCAGATAGATATAAAATATCATACAAAAGACAAAGTTAATAATGTTTATGACATAAATTAAAGATGGAACGACTATTAGAAGACTGACAGCATGAATATAGAGCTACTCCTAATGAGTATCCTATTTCTAATAATGACAAACCTGCTACATACGACCAGTTCATTACACTAAGGGACACATTAGTATTCTCTAATAAATACTATGCAGATAAAGCAGGTAGAAGTCTGATAATAGGAACTAAGTTAGATTGAACACCTACAGATACAATAGAAATCCGAGAACCAAATATGGTCAGACTTGATTTCCATCCATGAGGTAGTGTACAACCATATATTGCATGACAATATGTAACCACATGATGACATAGTTGAATCAGCTGTGAGATAGTAAAGAAAGGTAGATATAGAATACAGCATAAAGAACAGTTCTCATGATTAGAACAGACAAGTGTAACAAGAGCCCATAGTTATGTGGTACAGCATAAATCAGATGGGACTACACAGAGCAGAGCAGTATTTGATTGGGAATGGAGTACAGCATGAGAGTTCAAGAGAATAACATCGTTTGGATATGTAGAGTGTGACCTAGATAAATGAGATTGGTTAGAGTTAAAAATAGAAGACCAGAGTGGTAATGACATAACTCAGTACATGGTATATGATTCCAACTGGTTGATGGTAGAATATGTAGATTTAGCTTATAATATATAATTAAATGGCAGTAGACAAAAACTCAAAAGCATATAAAACACTATTAGATAGTGGATATACTGATGCTGAGATTATGGAGATGCATGATGCCACTGCATGATGACAGAGTGCCAGTGCAGCCATGGGTAAACAACCTGCTACAAGTACAGCATATGACCCTATGGCAGACCTAACTCCAGAATACCTAGAGAACATGGATTATGGTAAAGAAATAGGTGGTGCTAATCAGAGTTTTAGTCAGTATTGAGATGATTCTAGTCCAGAATACCAGAATAAATCAAGATGATGACTAAATGATAAATACTCATGAGAGTGAGTAAAGAACGACCAAGTAAATTATGATGCAAATCTTATGCTAAAGGATTTGAATCCTAATTTCGTATATTGACTAGCATCAAAAGTATATGGTTCAGACCATCCATGATATATTACACAGAGAAACGACCAGATAGCATCAGCTTTATATAATGAATGAAAGACATCTAAGGATGATGTAGCATATTTCCTATGACAGCAGAAATGATGGATGAATTCATCAGAAGCAGATAGAGGGAATACTATAGAAGCAATCTATAAGAGATTGTGAGCTATCGCAGAACAGAATCCAAAAGAAGAAGAGAAACCAGATTTATCTAAAGCTGATAATCTAGTCCAAGATACAAGTGGTAAGATATACTGAAAGACAACAGCAGAAGAATGAAAGCCTAGTAAATGAATAGATACACTAGCAGATGCTAATAGTGTGTTTACTTCTATGCAAGAGAGCAGAGCCGCTAATCTAAAGAGTCTTGTTAGTATGAAACCAGAGGCTGTTGCAGAGTTAGAGCTAAGTTGAGTTTCTCCATACTGAGAACAAACCATGAGAGATGCACAACAGTTATATCCAGAGTTCATGGCACAAGTAGATGCAGAGAAAAAGAAAAAACTCTGACAAGATAATGTGAATGCTATTGCCAGCTGATGAGAGATAACGACAATGGCTGATAAGGTAGATACCAACTCACAGGCTACAAGTTATGCTGTGAATAATTCGAACAATACTGTTAGTGCTACTCAGTTGTTAAAATCTATAGATGAGAGATTAATAGAGAGTGATTCTGCACAATCTGCTAAAGATTTAATGCTAGATATAAAGAATAGCGAAGCACAGTTAAAAAATAGAATGAGGAATCTTAAACAAGAGGCCAATAGTAAATTTAAGTGAGATGTGCCAGATTACTTAGTGAACGCATATATTAATAATAAATCACAAGAGATTCAGAATCAGCTTTCTATTCTAGCTGATAGATATAGTTCAGCATATGACATATACAAAACAGAACTAGCTCATGCTGAATGGCAATCAGAGTTAGACCTAAAGAAAGATAGTTTAGCATTAGAAGAATGGAAGGCTAAGAATACATCTACAACTACAACTACTTCTAGTCCACAAGATTGAAGAATGAGGACTGAAAGGAACAATAATCCTACAGCCATGACTACAGATTATGCTAAGATGATGTGACTAGAACTATGAGTTGATTATGAGATATGAGATAGTTTTATCTGATGAGATTGAAGAACATATTATACAGCTAGATTCTTATGAGACCCAGTTGAAACTGCAATAAAAGCGTTTGATAGATGAGCTGCGAATAATGTGTTTGCTAATGAATGATGAGTATTATGACATTGGCATTTATGAATCTCTAATCAAAAATGGTTATCACTTACTGACTGAGAGAAAAGAGAAGTGATTAATAAGATTCTACAAAAAGAATGATGAAAAATGGATAACATGGCATACTATCTAAATGCACAAGATTCTGATGAAAAGGTTACATATAATAAGGCTTGGGAAGATATGCTTAGACAGATAGCAACATGACAAGTAAAGCTAAATTCTGCGACTGCTAAATCTTATGCAGAGATGATGTGAACTGATGTGAGATGATTATGAAAGATGGTTGAGGCATACCAAGCTGACCAACTAGAGAATTGAAAGGCTGCATGAAGAGATTTGCTAAATATAATGGCAGAGTTACAGATATTGTTTGAAGACAAATGATTAGATGATTGACAATTTGACACTAACGCATGGCAATCATTATGATGGGGTGCTATATGAAGAAAACATGACCAGTTAAAAGAACAATTAAAGCTAAATAAGGTAACAGAAGCTAGAGATAAATGAGCAACATTCTGACAGATGACAGAGTATGAGTGGAAAGTTTTGGAGAATGCAGCAACATCATTGAACATATTAAAACAAGATGACAAAGAGTATACAGACGAATTTAAGAAAATCATGAGAGCTACTTGGATAGCAACATTCTGAAAAGCACCAACTGAACAAGAATGGTATGACTATGTTAAACAGCAAAGAGCATATCAGAGCTTTAATGTATCATGAGGTTCGTCTTCTCAATCAACAGATGATAAATTGGCTCAGATAGGTTCATGAACTGTATCATGATGAATAGATTTCTGAAGTGTTGTTCAGAATTGAAGATAATTTTACTTATATATCATATAAATAATGCCAGAAGAAAACCAAAATATGCAAATGACTCAATCTGTATCTACTCTTAGAGATGAAACTGATGCATTCAATAGATTTAAAGAGAATGCAAGAAAAAGAGTTAGTGATGAACGAGGGCTACGCAGATGAAAGGAGATGGAAACATTGTATGAAAAATCTCTAACTACTACTAATGAGAATCTATGCTGACAGTACGACAGGGCTTGCAAAACAGAAGAGTTGGCTAGATGACTGAGAAAATATTGACTATCACAAGGTAAAGACTGGTCTAATGTAGATGCAGTTCCTTTACTTAATCAATATTCAGCATTGTTCCCAGAATCATGAAAGATTATGTATGATTACATAACACAGCCACAAGAAACAGACCCTATGCCTTATTATATAAGACTATGATGGGAACAGCCTAATCAAGAAGATTATACAGCGAATTGGGCTGAAAGGGTTGCATGAGATGTACTATCGGCTTTTGATATTGCTGGGAAATGAATACGTGAAATGGCTTGATGACTAAATAAGGCTACTGTTGATGATGAAGAATATCTAAAGCATATGGCATTAGAAGAATATGCTTGGGATAAATATTGAAAATCACATCCATTCAAAAGAGTAACTGAAGAAGAACGGAAAGAGATAGAAAGAGATTTGAGAATAGACCCTACTATACTTGATAAGTATATGTGAAGACAGAGGTTAGATGTATGAGCATATGATACTGCACTAGGTACAGCTTTTGCATGATTAGAAGCTGCAGCTATGACTAATCCATGGACAGCAGGTATAATGTTAGGTATGTTTTGAGCAGCAGAAACTCCTTATATAAATATAGTTCCAGAAACTCTAGTAACATTATCTTCTGCTTTATGAGAAGTCCCTATTGATGTTATCATGTGACTATCAGACCTAGTGTGATTACCACAGGTTAGAGAATATATAGAATCATTACCAGAAGATACAAGACAAGAAGCCTATATGTTAGCTTGATGATGAATATTCTGAAGATTCTTAAAATCTAAAGCTGGTAGATATTATACATGAAAAATCCCATCATGGAGAGAAATAAAAGATTTCTTTAAGAAAACTCCACAAGAATGAGATAATATAGTAAAAGACTTAGATGAGTATTTCAAAAACAAGGAATGATGAGAGTCGGGAAAGGTTGTAGATAAAAAGACTCAAAAACTACTAGATAAAAGATTGAATGAAGCATGAGAGTTAAAATGATGAATATGAGAACCATCAGATAGACAAAAAATAGCCAATGCCGTTAATGAGATAGAAGACATCGATAAAGTAAACACAGCAGAAGAGCTATCTACTGAATGGGATAGAGCAAAACAAAGAATCTGGGAAGAGAAAATGGATATTTTAGACAAGAATGAAAAGACTTATTGAACAGAAGACTTAGATTATCTTGAGACTAACAAAGCATGAGAGCCTGTTAGTACAAAGCCTTTCGAAAAAGCATTGGAGAAAATGATAGAGGATGAAACAAATCCTGTAGAAAAATCTAATTACGAAACATATCTAAATAAAATAAAAGAGTGAACAATAACTCATCGTGAATTAGAAGAACTTATAGCTGATTTTGATAAGAAATATGCCGATTCTACTTATAGAGAGAATTGAGAAAGAAAGCCTAACTTGTCTGCAAGAGAAAGAGATGATTTAAGGAGATGGATGAGAAAAAGGTCATGACAGTTAGCAGATGAAGCAGGTGTTGAATGATTGTCTAGTGAAACTTTGTCAGATTTGAATAAGAGATATTGAGATACATCTAGGGCTAGTTCTATTGCTAAAGCATTAGACAAAAAAGTAAAGGCTTTACAAGAAAGATTAAATAACCTACCTCGATATAAAAAGGCGTTAAAGGCTGTTTGATATATTCCACTAAGATTATTGGATGTAACATGAATCCTAGATATAGGTAGAGCATTAATAAGTAAATCATGAGAAGCACCTAAACTCAGAAATGCTATAGATACGGAGAAAATACTTAATGATAAATTAAAGAGCATAGATAAGATAAACAAGATGCTTGATAAATGAGAGTGAGCAGATAAGGTAATAGAGTCACTAAAGGATGAGTGATTAGTAAGTGATGTAGTTGAAGACACAGAAGCCCCTTTAGAGTAGATGCGAAATCATCTAAAACTAATATAGAGAAGATAAAAGACCAACGATTCTGAAAATGACCAGATAGAGATGCAAAAATAAAAGAAATATTAAGTATGGATGATTTTTGAGAAACAACTACAGAATGAATAGATACTAGATGACGGAAGACGGTATTTGAATATGCAAGAAATTTGTTTGATGCTGAATGAAGGGATATTGTCCGTAAATGATGACAGAAAATCCGTATTACAAATACTTGAATAAAGAAAAGCATTTATGAGGCTTTCAAGAAAAAGAATCCAGAAAAGAAAGAAAAGTTCGCAGCATTTAAACTTTTGCCGAAAGTTTTAAAAGAATGAAAACTTATAAATATCGAATATGATAGAAAGTGATATTGAGCAGATACATATATGTATGCAGCACCAATAGTAATCGACTGAAAAAGATATATATGCACAGTCTCTATAAACAAAAATTGATTGTGAGATAATTTCACATATTATTTACATGAAGTAGGTAAAGATATAGACTGGCAATAAAGAAAAAGAGACAAGTCTATTGACGCTGTTAACGTAACTTGTCTCTTTATGTATAGGAGTATACATAAAATATAATCTATTGCAATAGATTTTTCTAAAGAGAAAGCACCACTAATGTGGTGTTTTTCTTAATTTCAAAAATGTAGACGCTCTGACTATAGTACACTCAGATTTATATCCTATTATTACCTATGGAGATTAAGAGTGTGTATATGGATTTAATAGAATGAAAAAAAAGCTGAAATGTATGGAGATTAGAATCTGAAGCATTCAAAGACCCAATAGAGATAAAAATCTGATATGAGAATAAGGAGTTAGCTGAGTTCAATAGAAAGTATGATAGTTTACATTCAGCTTTCCAGTCTATTGAGAAAGAACTAGACCTATGGAACACTATCCAAGTAAACCATGATAATAAGATAAGGAGGCTATATGAACTAGCTGATAAACATGAAGAAATTATGGCGGAACTGAATGAAAGGATAGATTCTCAGAATGAAGAAATCAGTTCGCTTTATAAAGTAATAGCTGATTTAAAAACAACAGTAGAAACGTTGAGTGGAACAATTATCCATCTGCAAGAACAAACATCGCTAATTCAAAAAAAGATAACGAAACAACCTATGGTTTTCCATGATAAATGATTCATATCTTGAAGGGAAAGTAGTGGATTATGAATGATAAACATACCAGATTGAGATTATCTGATGATAATGAATACTAAGGTTGGAGAACATAACGAATATGTCACAAATTGTGACCAGTTGATAATGGATAAAATCAAAGTTGAAGGACAACATTATGTTCCATTCTATAAACTGGAGTGAGGTACAGAGTTAGATACTCCTACAGCTACTATATATTATGATTTAGTCTTTATACCAATGTAGAATGTATGTATATGTCAGTGATAAGTGAAACATAATAATGAAAAGTAATATAAGGCTGACAGGACTATGGAATCAATATAGAGAGTTCAATACAGCTTATACAATGGAAGATAATCTAATCTTTGAAGAGAATCAGATTAAGAAATATGAGAACTCTAAGCAATACATAGAAGATAGTAATAGATACCATTTAACAAAAGAACTAGAAGATACAAAAAGAAAAAATGCTGAGCTTACTACCATAGCCAATGCTAAGATGACAAAGGATTTGGAACTAGAGGTTAAGGGACAAGAGCCAGACGAATACAACAAAAAGATTTATTTACTTAAAAATATGAGATGATTGCAACGTTCGTAATGAATTGAGAATGGTTTGAGCTACCTATCGACATCGGAATGGAGAAGGAGAAGCTATCTAATAGAATCACTAGTTGAGATAAAGTAACAGATAGTTTCTGAGCTTTATTCGATTCTCTATGTATCACAGCAGACAAGGATAATGCAGAGTCAATCTTAGTTTCAGATTATTCAGAAGACAAGCAAGTGAACGACTGAAACAGAGCAGACTTCATAGAGATTTATCCTAGTTGAGAATTACATTTACCATGGAATAGACAGGTACAAGCCTTGAATAGACCATTAGTGATGTGACAAGCTGGAGATGTGATTAAGGTAGTGGCTAGATAGTAGCCAGATTTATTTATTAAATTATTTAAGAAATGAGTAATCCAAAGAGAGTATGGTCTAATAAGAAGACCGTATGGGAGTGAAAGAAACAAGTATGGTTAGAAGATGAAAAACTTCAAACTTATGATGGTCATTGGGAAGAAGCCGATGGTCAATTAAGAACCTATGATAACTCATGGGAAAATTTATCATGAACAGATAATTTAGAGGTTTATGATTCACAATCTGCTACTGAGATTGGTACAGTAGATGATTATCAATGATGAGATGGACATGTAAAACATATCAATCAATCAACCCAGAGCATAACTATAGAACCTAGTGGAGAATGATATATTACATTTAATTATTCGCCAGCTAATGCTATTTATGTTTCAGCAGATATATCTGTTACATATAGTTGAGAAATAGCAAGTGCAACTCTATCTAGTTATGTATCATGAAACTGATTTATAACAGTTACAGCTACAGGGAATGAGGGAAGTGGTCCAGTAACAGTATCTCTACCAGAAGTATGAGAATCATTTGATATAGCAGTTACTGTAGCAACTCCAGTAGTGCCACCATTTGTACCATGAGAACATACTATAGCATATTACCCATTTGTATCTGATACAGATGACCATAGTGGAAATGAGAACCAACTTACTTTATCAGCAGATACTATAGGATTCCACGATGGACAAATTGGTAAAGAAATACAAGGTACAGGAGAGATAAGTCTAACTGGACAATCTGGTATTAAATTTATGAGTGTATGGTATAGAACTAATGCATTTACAGATGATTCTAGTAACCAAGTATTATTTATGAACTCTTACACCTGAGATTCACAAGAGATATTTATACACTCTACAGTATCTTATTTAAGTAACACTATTACATTATTTGCTGCACCATGGCGACAAGACCCAAGAACTACTTCAGCACAGAGATATGGAGAATGGCATCACTTAGCTTACGGATATGATGAAACTAATGAACAGTTTATAGTATGGAAAGATGGATGAGATGCAGAAGTAATATATGGATGAGCTATTACACACTATTCAGAGTGAGACCCATATTTCAGATTATGTTCTATTGCAGGAGTTACATCTACAGAGAACTTAGAGATTAGTGAACTAATTTTAGAGGACACATGTTGGAATAACCTAGATGTTATAGATTATTACAACGCTACAAAAGATAATTATCCATTTGTAGCTATAGAAAGTCTAAGCAATATACCATTAACATCAGAAATACCTGAAACCACAAGTGCATGATATATTATTTATTATTCTCCAGTTGATGCATGAAGAATAGCATCTCAAGTAACTATAACATGTGAAACATGATGAGTTGCTGATGCTTATATAGGTGATATAGATGAATCTAATAATTCGATTTCTGTAAATATTGCTGGTATCTCAGAGTGAACAGATACTGTTAATTATTATTTAAATGGAAATCTTGCAGGTCAGACAGATGTAACAGTTACTCCATTTGTACATATAGAGAGTATCTGACAGCCATCAGAAAACTCAGTATCTTTAGTCACTGGTGTAGAATCTTCTAGTATAACTATAGGTATGTCTCCATTAGTAGTAACTGACGCAAGTTCAGATGTTACATTATCGACTGATGATGATTCAGTTTGTACAGTTTATTGGGCTAATTCCACAACTGGGGAACTACAGATATATGCACAATGAGAATGAACAACACAAGTACATTATTATCTAAATTCTGCACCAGAAACAGTCTATGATATAAACGTAACGGTTACAGCAGCAGAATAATTTACAACATAACATAAACTACAATGCCAGTAAGAGCGGTAGAATGAAAAAAACCATATACATGATGAAAAGCTATAGAGATAGATGAGAATAAGGTCATCTCTCTAAGGCTAAGAGATGAAAATAATCTGATTATATGGGACGAATGAGATAACGAAATCTATGTAGACCTACAGCTTGATGATGAGATAAGACCTACAGATGCTTTCCCAGTGTGAGTTACCACTGGAAGAGTTATTGTAGATAATGGATGGGATGCTACAGGTACTATTATCTGTGCTAAAACAACAAGTTGAGACAATATTAAATTATTCTATGCAGATAATGGAAACCTATACATAGATAACGGAACGTGAACATTCAAACAGATTTATTTTAAATGAGATGTAGATGCTATAGCAGCAGCACTACAGAATCAAATAAACACAATAATGGGACTAGGTAAATTCCTATCTATTTGGAATTGTGTGACATGATTACCTACTTCCTTCCCATTAGACTTACCTTATACATATTCTACATGAGATTGGTATTTAGTAGGAGTAGTAGATAACACTACAAACTACCAACCTAGTTGAAGCCAATTCACATGAGTTGCTAGTACGACAGTAGAAACTGATGCACCTATGGTGAATGATGTATACATCTATGACTGAACAACATGGATGAGACAAGTTAACTCATGAGTAGGTGGATGAGTAACATTTGCACAGATTGTCTGACAGCCAACAGATAACACAAATCTAGCAGCGGCATTATGAGCTAAACAAGATTCTCTAACATTACCAGCTACTCCAACTCAATGACATTTAGTAACTTGGTGAGCAGATAACGAAACGTTAGTAGATGGATGAGCAGTACCTACAGGAGTACCTAGTGGATGAAATAACTGAGATGTGCTTACTAATGTAAGCTGAACTCCTACTTGGTCTGCACCTAGTGGATGAGATGTAAAATATTCTGATTTTGAGATTGCGACAGCTACGAGTTGAGCGACATTGACTATTTCAGATTTAACTACTGAATTTGTGCCTACTGTAGATTTTACTATGAGTGCGGGAACAGTTAAGGAGTGAATGCAATATATAGTAAGGATAGACAGTTGAGTTACAGCATATACTCTCACACTAGGGACAGGAATAACAAATCCATTCTGAGAGGATTTAACTTTGACAGCAAGTAAGATGACAACAGTAGTATTATTTGCTACAAGTAGTTCAGCTTTAGAGGTGTTTAGTGTAAGGACAGCATCATAATTTTATTATTAAGTAGAGAAATAATGAGAGCTTTAATGATGACAAAGAAAGCTGGATGAGGAAGATGGCAACCATGAGCAAATTGTGTAGCCTACTATCCATTAGAAAATGACTTTAACGATTACAGCTGACATGGATATAATTTGACCAATAATTGAATTGTGCTAGGAACAAGTGCAGATTGATACCAATGAGCATATTTGGAGAGCTGACATTATGCATATACTACGGATTTTGACCTGCCACATCTATGAAATAGAACAATAGCATTCTGGACTGGATGTCAGACATTGGTACAATGAAGTTGGACTATAGCCATATTCTTATCATTCTACCCATATACTAATGTGTCAGACTGAATAGGATATTCAACGTTTAATTATTCAACGTGGTGATTAGGAAACTTATGGTGACAAGAGATGTGAAAATGGTCGGCTGACCAACCTATAGATATTGGTAGTATTGTTGATGCTAATAATATGCACTCATACGTAATGACAATAGATGTAGATAATTCAGAGTTTAAGTTTTATAAAGACGCAGTATTAGTTTCTTCATCTACTGTAGGTAGTCAGAATTTACGCTCGTCTGGATTTACGGTGTGAAGTAACCAATCCACTGCAGCAGAGAGAAATGCTAACGGATATGTAAGGCAAGTAGTAATAGATAACTCAGTATGGACAGCACAGGATGTATTAGATTACCATAACTGAACAGCATAATCAGATTTATATAATATATTTTAACTAATGGCAACAAGAATAAAAGACTGAGAAGTACCATACACATGATGAATAGGAATAGAGATTACTAATAATCATGTGATTAACGTACTTCTCAGAGAACTAAACAATCTCATCCATGTTAATGAGGATAGGGAATTGTATGTAGATTTACAACTAGATGCAGGTATTGCACCAGATGATGATTTTCCTGTAGGAGTCACTACATGAGAAATCTTACAAGAAGACTGATGGGCTCAGAATGGTACAATCATTAACTGGAAGACTACTAGCTGAGACTATACTAGAATCATCTATGCTAATGACTGAAAGCTATACTATGACCCATGAACATGAGTATGGAATCCTTTTCTATCTCCATGAGACTTAACTATAGCAACAGCTAGCGAACCATGAATCTTAAAGTTAGGTTCAGATGTCGTACAGACAGAAGCCATAGAAACTCCTACAGCTGAGCCATGAAGAACTTATGCGGTACAGCTTAATAATAATAATCAAGCTATGGTAAATGTACCTTGGGTAGAGTATGAATCTCTTATTGAAGACCAATGAGGTACAGATGAATCTCTAGTTACTACTGGAGAGAAATTCATCTGGAATCATAAGCAAGACCAGCTTACTGCATGAACAAGAATAAGCATAACAGTAGACCCACAAACATGAAACACTGTTATCAGTGCAGATGTTAGTGGAATACTTACTTATAAATGAAATGTAACTAATATAGCAGATTTACCTAGTAGCTGACAATCAGTATGAGATACATACTTTGTAGAGTGAGCAGATGCTATGTACTCATGGGATTGAACACAATGGAACTTAGTAGGAGGCACAGCTATAAATCTGAATGATTACTTCAATAAGACTATAGATGACTCAGACGATATAACTCAATGAACTACTAATCTATTCTGTACTACATTAGAGAAGAATACATGGGATAATAAACAAGACACAATAATAGCATGAGACAATATAACTATTGGATTAGACTGAAAGACAATCAATGCTGCTAGTTATTATGCAGGTACATGATTAAGTCTGAATAATTATACATTTAATAACACTAAACCATTTGACCCAGCCAATCAGTGAAGTCTAGGATGGTTATTACAGAAGACTAGTGACTGATATGAATGGAGAGAGCCAAATTTCGTTACATCTGTAAACTGACAAACATGAGCAGTAACAGTGGATGAATTTGACCCAGAAAACGCAGGTAGCAC